>Ga0078972_1004074_pt1 | contig 41525 bp, 34 predicted proteins | sample YelNatPaOPGAMG01_FD_67568 | JGI IMG/M metagenome (GOLD analysis project Ga0078972, IMG submission 67568) | Hot spring thermophilic microbial communities from Obsidian Pool, Yellowstone National Park, USA - OP-RAMG-01 (SPADES assembly) (version 2) | ecosystem: Environmental > Aquatic > Thermal...
TGCCGGCGCACTCGTCCGAAACCTGCACAGCGGCCACCTGCCAGTCGACAACCATACCTTCGACACACACCTTGAACTTGCCTACGACCGCCTCCTCAAGCCCTTCGAGCAGTATTTCCAAGAGTGTGAAAAAACCCGATGATATTCATCCATCGCGAACCCCAGAGCGCGCGCAGCATCCTCCTCGAACGCGCATTCCGCCGCGCGGGCGTCAAAGAAGCCTCCGACAACGAACAACCACGATTCCTGACCCGCCAGTACGCAAAGAGCCTTCTTTCCGCCGAACCACCCTTGCATATCCGAGCACGACTCGACGTCCAGAGCATCCACATAGCCGGCTCACCCGTCCACATACTCACCCCCCGCTTCCAAGATTGCCCGCGCTCCATCCTCTATCTCCATGGCGGCTCATACGTCACGACCTTCACACGCCAACACTGGAATTTCCTCGCAAAACTGGCCGAACGGACCAACAGCGCAATCATCGCACCCGATTATCCACTCGCACCCAAACATCGATGGGCAGACGCCTACCGAATGCTCTTCGCCCTGTGGGACAGCATAGACCTGATCCTCCCCCACAAAGACAGAGTACTAATGGGCGATTCAGCCGGCGGCGGACTCGCCCTCGGCTTCGTCCAGACACTCCGCGACGCACACCTCCCCATGCCCTCATCCGTGATCATGCTGAGCCCCTGGCTCGACGTAACCCTCGAAAACCCCCAGATCCAAACACTCGACGAACTCGACCCCTTCCTGAGCATCGAAGCCCTCCGCAAAGCCGGCACAGCCTGGGCCGGCGGCTCCAACCCCCGCCGAATGGAAATAAGCCCCATCTACGGCCATTTTGAAAACCTCCCCCCCATGAGCCTCTTCATCGGAACCAAAGACATCCTCTTCCCAGACTGCCGCCGCCTCCACGACACCTGCCTTGCAACCAACACCCCCCTCGACTATTATGAATACAAACACATGATCCACGTATGGATGCTCATGCCAATCCCCGAATCCAAACAAACACTCGACCAAATTGCCGGCATCCTCAACCAAAACCCAACCCAAGGGGTCAGACCCCAAAAGGAGAAACCCAATGAAAACACCTAAAACAAGGGGTCAGACCCCTCTTTCCCTCATGATAGCCGCCCTAATGCTGGCATGCCTTCAAGGCGCATGGACACAGACACAAGACTCCCCATCCACCCAGCAGCCGATTTCCCCAGCCCCCATCGAAACCCGAAGCATTCGCGTACAAGGCCAAGCCTCGATGTCAATCGAACCCGACATCGCACTCCTCACATTAGGCGTCGAAACCCAGGCCGACACCGCGGCCAAAGCACAAGCACAACTCGCAGACCGCGCTTCGAAAGTACTCACAGCACTCACCGGCGCAGGCATCGACCGAGCCAAAATAAAAACGAGCTATTATCGCGTCTCGCCGGTCTACAGCACAAAACAGGACAAACAGAACATCATTATCGCCTACAAAGCCGAAACCACGATGCAGATTGAAATTTCAGACATTCCAGCAGTAGCCGGCCTCGTAGACCTTGCAACGAACACCGGAGCGAATGCAGTTCGATCCTTGACCTTCGACCGCAAAAACATGGAACCATTCAAAACACAGCTCATCGAAGCAGCGTGCAAGGATGCCCAGCTGAAAGCCAAAGCAGCACTGCACGGACTGACCGGAACCAGCACCGGCCTCAGCCTCGGCGCCCCCATCTCGGTTGAAGTCCAGGATTCATTTTCCCCCCGCAATACAAGCGAGACCATGATGTTCAAAGCAGCAGCCAGCCCTGATTTTGTAAGCCCAGGCGAGCTCGAAATCAACGTGACCGTGGCAATCGAATTCGAGATACTGGTCAACAACAGCCACTGAGCGTCCATCTCCACCGGTGCCTGCCTGCACCATCCAGCGCCTCGATTGACAGAAAAGGCCGTACGTGTCTCAAATGCTCGTATGGAACGACATCGAATTGGAGTCATCGACAGCGGCATGGGCGGCCTGACAGTGGTGCGAAGCTTGTGCTCGATACAAGTGCCACTCGATATCATCTATGTAGGCGACAACGCGAACGTCCCATACGGAAATAGACCCCTGACCGAAATTGTCACGCTCACAGAGCGCATGCTCGATGTACTTGATGGACGTAAAGTCGAGGCGGTAGCCATCGCCTGCAACACAATTTCGGCAACAGTGGATATACTTGAGCCCCGAAGCAAAATGCCGCTTGTGGATATCATCCGTCCAGCAGCCAGAGCGATGGCCAGACTCGACGAGCCCGACGTAGGACTATTTGCCACTGAATTTACAGTTCAGTCAGGCCTGCATGCAAAACTGATACACAACGCTAATCCTGCCGTTACCGTTCATGCTGTTGCTAGCGCACGACTTGCGGCGCTTATCGACTCGGTGCCATGGAATGAAGCAGCGATCCGCGAGGAAATTGCATCTATGATTGCAAAAATGCGCAGGGATGGACCTGTGCGGACGGTTCTGCTCGGCTGCACGCACTATCCAATCGTACAGAATGTGTTCGAAGAACTAGCGCCGGACATGCGATTTATCGACCCGGCAGGCCTAGAGGCAGAAGAAGTACTGAGAACTGTGGGAATTTCAACCGCCCCGGCCAAGCTCTCACAACCATCCAGCGAGAAGAGCACCATCAGCCTAGAAGTCATCACCTCGGGCGACCCAGCCGCCTATCGGCGTATGTTCGACAAGCTTGGCATTCCACCCGCCCAGCGCTTTACACAACTTTGAGAACACTTGCAGCCGCCCGATAGTGGTGCCAAGATTGTGCCGAGCAGGCGTGCCACTCAACATCGTAAATCCGAGCCATAATACAGACACCCCCTGCCTCGCGCACCCTCCAAGGGAGGCGTTCATGCAGATTGAACGAATTAATCCATTTATTTATCTCATCCCGCCCCATGATGGTATGCGCGTGCCCGCACGCCTGTATCTCTCGGACCAGCTCTTTTCTCTCATAAAGCAAGATAAAGCGCTTGACCAGCTTGTGAACGTGGCCCGCCTTCCTGGCATTGTGAACTATGCGCTTGGCATGCCGGATATGCATCAAGGCTTCGCGTTTCCGATTGGCGGAGTTGCAGCCTTCGATGTGGATGAAGGCGTGGTCTCACCTGGCGGCGTGGGGTTCGATATCAACTGCGGCGTGCGCGTCATCCTTACCTCTCTGAGCGAAGAAGAAGTACGCCCAAAGCTCGATGCAATCGGCAAAAAGCTCTTCGCGCGAGTACCGTCAGGCCTTGGCTCGAAAGGCCTCATACGACTCAGCGCAAAAGAAGCTCGCGCTGCCATGGCAGAAGGCCTCCCCTGGGCGCTGAGCAAAGGATTCGCAGAGCCAGCCGACCTGCGGGCAATCGAGAGCCAAGGATACCTTGAAGGGTCTGACCCCTTCGCCGTGAGCGACGAAGCCATAAACCGTGGAAAAGAAGAATTCGGCACCCTTGGCGCAGGCAACCACTTCCTTGAAATCGATCGCGTAGAACAAATATTCAACCCCGAAATCGCCCAAAAATTCGGCCTTTTCCAGGGACAAGTCCTCATCTGGATTCATACCGGTTCCCGAGGCCTTGGCCATCAAATAGCAACGGATTATATCGCGCGCATGCGGCCAAAAATGGCACAGTACAAACTCGAGCTTTTTGAACACGATTTTGTGAGCATCCCGCTGCGCGATCCACTCGCAGGCGAATACCTGGCCGCCATGGCCGCAGCAGCAAATTTCGCATGGATAAATCGACAGATGATCACGCATGCAGTGCGCGAAGTCTTTTCGGAGGAGTTCGGAAAGCCCGCGGACACACTTGGAATGAAGCTATTGTACGATGTTGCACACAATATCGCGAAGTTCGAGGACCATGCGGTAGGGAAGAGCGAAAGCCAGACACCCGGCACAATTTCTGCACCACTAACCTCGCGCCGCCTCCTCGTCCATCGCAAAGGCGCGACAAGAGCCTTCCCTGCAGGACATCCCGAACTGCTCGATGTAGCGCACGACGCAGGCCAACCAGTCCTGCTTCCCGGCGATATGATGCGCGGCAGCTATATCCTTGTTGGAACCGAGCGCGCCATGCGCGAGAGCTTCGGCAGCGTAGCGCATGGAGCAGGCCGCACGATGAGCCGGCACGCAGCAGCAAAAGAGATCAGCTTTGAGGCACTATCGCGCGAGATGGGGCAGCAGAAGGTAAAACTGCTTGCCGCCGACAAGCGCCTCGCTTGTGAAGAAGCTCCCGCTGCCTACAAGGATGTCGACGCTGTAGTAGAGACAGTAACAGGGTCAGGCCTCGCCAGAGTCGTAGCGCGTACAAGACCCCTCCTCGTAATAAAGGGCTGAAATTACTGCTTCCAACCTTGTGCCATTCCAGATTAGCACAGAGTGCCAAATCACACCGAGAAAATCGAATCTCAAAGACCCCTCAGCCTTTTCCAGTCCTTGCTTTCACATAAATGCATACTTGGGCAAATACTCAGCTGTTTCCTTCCCCGGCGTCTTCCAGCCTTTTACCCAGGTCCGCCCAAATGTTACAGAGAGATTTACTCGACTTAAAAACATGCGCCTGCCGCCGGTAAGCGAACGAGCAAATTCTCGTACCCAGAAAGCAGGAATACCCGCCGCTTCAGCATGCGAACCAGGATGGCTCCCACGCGGCGCACGGATTCTGAACGGCTTGAGATAATTATGGACAAGCAGGTACAAGCTTAGACGCATCATTCCATTCGCAACATTTCGATTAAAACAGACCGTCTCCCGATGATGATGAGCCATGTCCTTCCGCATTTCGCGATCGATGTAATTAGAAGAAAAGAGCGGATTATGGATCGTACGAGGAAGCTTTGACCAGATTGTCCAGTGGACGAAGCGTGATTCTTCGGTCTGATTACGGAATGCGGCAAGCCGGTGGAGCACACGTTGATACTCAGGCTTTTCATCCGTGATGAGAACAAAAGGCCGACGCGGCCGTGGCGGCTGCAGCGCGAGAGCACTTTCGAGCGTTTCGCGGAACGAACGAGCAATAGCCCCCCGTTCCAGAGGACAGCGAGCATAGACAAGACCCGCCCTTTCTTTCTGGGCAGACGTCATAGAACCCGACCTGCGACGCGATGCATGACTGAAATCGAGAACGAACTGAGAATGCGCCGTGATAGCGATGGGAATCTCACTGGGGAAATATTGCGAACCATCAAAAGAAACAAAACCATCGATGCAAATATCATCAGCATTCACCATGGACGGCAACGCCTGTGCATGCAAACCAATCGCCTGACGGGCCAGACGATCGATACGATTCGTCACAAGACGCACAGAAACCGAAAGATTCCGGCTTATAGCGCGAAGACTTTCTCCATTAGTAACACGACCAACCACATCATCCAGAGGAATTGGACGTTTCACATAATAAGACAGAGAAAAAGTCTGCGAAGAGAACGTCTTCTGACATGCCTTGCATTGAAAACGCTGAATACGCCCGAAAGCTTTGGTAACATAAAAGCCCTTCGCCTTCGCCCATTCACCCCCAGGAGCCTCCTTGTGCCAGCGACAACGAGGATTGGGACAGAAAGGAAATTGTTGCATGGATAGGTACCTCCATGAAAAAGAATTTAAAAAACCTTTTCATAGAGATAGATGTAAAAAACCACCTTTCTGCTTCAGATTTAGAACAAGATTTGGAACAAGATTGGAAACATTAACCGCCGGCCCACCCCGGCAACTCCTCCCAGAACTCAGGCGACTGGCCATCATCCGGCTCATAATCAGCCGACTCATACATCGAAAGACCCCTGTCCCCCTGACCTCCTTGCATGCCGCCAGCTGCCACCCCAGCTGCCTGCGCCGCAGCGCTCGCCTCAGCTTTCGCCGCTTCCTCCGGATGTGCTGCTTTCCATTCTTCGATACGCTTGTTTCTTAAGAACTTCGTCGCAACCGACGGGAACAATTCCAGCAACAGTTGTTCTTTCTCATCCCTCGCAAGAAGCACACCCCCTGCCTCCGCCACGACCGGATTCGCCTGCGGCGTATACTTACTCGTATCATACGGCGTTTCCTCACGAGTACCACAGATTTTAAAACGAAACTCCGGATCCACCGGCCATGGAGTCTTGCCATACGACCCCGCAATGAGCTCGGCGAAATTCTTCGAAACATTGGTATACATGTCCTTGCCCTGATTGATTGCGATCACACAGTTGACAGCCTGGACACCGACAATCTGACTGGTCGGGGTGACAAGGGGCGGCAGCCCCGAATCGAGCCGCACGCGGGGCACAATATGCAGCACTTCATTGAGATGCTGTTCGAGCTTGGCTTCCTTGAGCTGAGCCATCATGTTGGTGTACATACCGCCCGGAATCTGAGCACGACGGACAATCTCATCAGGCTCGGGATAATTGAATGCTTTTTCGATTTCCTGACAAATAACGAGGGACTTCTGATACTTCCCCCCCACTGACGCTTCCAGAGCATCATCAAAAAGCTTAGAGACCTGCGGCGGCAGACTATCTTTGGACAGATCGAGCTCCGGAGGAAATTTCTTATATTGATCGTAAGCAGCGAGCTCCTTGCGAATGACGCGCAGCCGCTTGTCTATGCGGGCCACCGCGGCATTATCCACACCCGTAACGATACCAAGCCTGTCGGCAAACACACGAATGATTTCATACGCAGGAGCTGCAGGACCCCCCGAAAACGAAAGCACCGCCGTATCGACAATATCAACCCCATTCACCATCGCCGCAAGAAGACTCGCGACACCAAAACCCGGCGTACAGTGCGTGTGCAAATCCACAGGAATTTCGAGCTCATCCTTGAGCGCCTTGACAAGCTGAGCCGCCGCCACTGGATCGATGAGCCCCGCCATATCCTTGATAGTAATCATGTCCGCCCCAAGCGCCGCCAACTCCTTCGCCTTTTTTACATAATAATCCACAGTGAAAATCTTAGGCGGAATCTTCTTCCCCGAAAAAAACGCACCCACCCTATCCCCAAACGAAAAATGCGGATCCACCGTATAGCAGACCGCACAATCGGCAAGCCCCCCCGCCTCCTTCACAAACCGAATCGAAGACTTCATATTGTCGATATCATTAAGCGCATCGAAAATGCGCATGATATCCACACCGCTCGCAATAGCATTCTTGCAGAACCCTTCGATAACAGAATCAGGATAAGGATTGTAACCAAAAAGATTCCGCCCACGCGAAAGCGCCGTCAACTTCGACGCATCGCCAATGCCCTGCTTAATGGTGCCAAGCCTGTGCCACGGATCCTCATTCAGATACCGCATGACCGAATCCGGAACCGCACCGCCCCAGACCTCCATCGCATAGAAATGACTCGCCCGATAGTCATCGAGCACCGCCTTCACCTGCTCATTGTTCATGCGCGTAGCAAACTGCGATTGCTGACCATCGCGGAGGGTCACATCGCGAATCTTCAAATATTTCGTCATAACTGCTCCAAAAGTTTCTTATTTGTACCCCAAATCAGCGCGGGGGACAAGTATCGGCAGGATAAATGATTTATGCATGAAATCGATAGATTTTGACAAAATAGGGAATTACCTGTACAATGAAACTACGCCGCATAGATAGTGGTGCGAAGATTGTTCCTACAACATTGCCAACTTCCTAAAGGGACTCCTCTCGATCTGTCAGATTGAGTACGGCGGAAAATACAAAAGAGCAAAGGTATGCCCGAACCCAAAAAACGATTCTTTCATATAATTCGAGAGAATTACTGCAAAGGCTGCGGAATATGCGTAGCCTACTGCCCCAAGCAAGTACTGGAACTAAAAAGCGGCAAGGTTGTTGCTGCCCGTCCTGAAACCTGCATCGGGTGCAGAATGTGCGAGTATCGATGCCCGGATTTCGCAATCGAAGTGCGACCACTCGAAGAAAAACCAGAATCCGAGCGAAGCATCAACCACATCGATTTGAGTCTTCCTCCGGAGGCACACCATGGCTGAAAAAGCAAAACTCATGCAGGGAAACGAAGCCTGCACAATGGCTGCCATCGCCGCGGGGCTCGAATTCTTCGCTGGCTATCCGATTACACCATCTACTGAAATCGCCGAAATGTGCGCAGAAGAATTACCCAAGGTCGGTGGCAAATTTATCCAAATGGAAGATGAAATCGGCTCGATCTCAGCCTGCATCGGAGCATCGCTCACAGGCGCAAAAGCCATGACAGCGACATCAGGACCAGGCTTCTCGCTCATGCAGGAAGCAATCGGCTACGCGAGCCTCTGCGAGATTCCCGTAGTGATAATCAATGTCCAGCGAGTCGGTCCTTCGACAGGCATGCCGACAAGCCCCGCCCAGGGCGACCTCATGCAGGCGCGCTGGGGAACGCACGGCGACCATCCCGTGATTGCCCTCGTCCCAGGAAACGTAAAGGAGTGCTACGAACTGACATTCCGCGCCTTCGAACTTTCGGAAAAATATCGTGTTCCCGTAATTGTGCTCAGCGATGAAGTGATCGGGCATATGCGCGAAAAAGTAGTGCTTCCCGATCCCTCAGCTTACAAAATCCCAATGCGCGCAATGCCAGCAAGTCCAGCAGGATACAAACCCTATGCCGCGGACCCGAACGGTGGTGTACCGCTCATGGCGCCGTTCGGGATGGGGTATCGCTGGCACTGTACAGGGCTGTTCCATGACGAAAATGGCGCTCCATCCAGCAAGCCCGAAGTAGCCTCGACTTTGATGCGCCGCCTCGAGCACAAGGTTGGAAACAGAGCCGAGGAGCTGGCCGATTACGTTGCGGAAAACCTGGATGACTGCGATCTAGCAGTCGTCTCCTTTGGCTCCTCAGCGATGGCAGCCCTCTCTGCCGTGCGCAGAGCCAGAAACGAAGGGCACAAAGTCGGCATGCTCAGACTCAAAACCGTATGGCCATTCCCGACCAAAACAGTCCGCGGCTTGCTCAAATCTGCAAAGAAAATCATTGTTCCTGAAATGAACCTCGGCCAGCTAGCGTTGGAAATAGAGCGCGCAGCAGGCTGCGACCGCCCTGTCATCCGCCTTGGCAAGGTCAGCGGCGAGCTCTTCCATCCCGACGAAATATTCGCCGCAATCAAGGAGGCCCTGTGATGGCTGAATTCCTTTCATACTTCAGACAGGACCGGCTCCCCCACATCTGGTGCCCAGGATGCGGCAACGGAACAGTGACCGGAGCGCTTGTTCGCGCCATCGACAAGCTCGGCCTCGACAAGAACAACATCGTGATAGTTTCAGGCATAGGCTGCTCGAGCAGAGCAGTTGGATACCTCGATTTCGATACCCTGCACACAACCCACGGGCGAGCGATCGCATTTGCCACCGGCGTAAAACTCGCCCGCCCCAACCTCAAAGTAATCGTGATAACCGGCGACGGCGACAGCGCAGCAATCGGCGGTAACCATCTCATCCACGCCGCCAGGCGCAACATTGGCATCACTACAATCATCATCAACAACGACACCTACGGCATGACAAGCGGCCAAGCCTCCCCCATGACCCCCCATGGCATGCTCGGCACAACCGCTCCCTACGGCAACGTCGAATACAACTTCGATCTCTGCGAGCTCGCCAAGGCGGCGGGCGCTACCTATGTCGCCCGGGCAACCACCTACCACTATGTCCTCCTCGAAGAACTCATTTCAAAAGCGATCATGCACAAAGGCTTCTCCGTCGTCGAAACACTTTCGCAGTGCCCGACCTATTTCGGCCGCAAAAACAAAATCGGCGGCCCCGTCGAAACACTCAACTGGATAAAAGACCAGACCATCAACGTGAAAGCAGCCGCCGCCCTTCCTCCCGAAAAACGCGAAGGAAAAATCCTCATCGGTGAGCTGCACAACGTCGAAAAACCGGAATTCACCCAGCAATACCTCGAAGTCATCGCCAAAGTGCAGCGCACTAATCCCACCTATACACGAAACAAAGGAGTACCAGGATGCGAGTTGAATTCAGACTGAGCGGCTCAGGCGGCCAAGGACTCCTCCTCGCAGGCATCGTGCTCGCAGATGCCGCAATCCAAGACGGCAAAAACGCAGTCCAGACCCAAAGCTACGGCCCCGAAGCCCGAGGCGGCTCGAGCAAAGCCGAAGTAGTCATTTCCGACGGCGATATCGATTACCCAAAAGCCACCGAGCCCGATTTTCTGCTGGCGCTGACACTGGATGCCTTCCGCACCTATGGCCTTTCGATGAAAAAAGGAATCATCATCACCGATACATCCGTCGCCGCCGACCTGCCATCAGCAGGCACAAGGTTGGAAGCACTAACCTCAGGCATCCCCATAATCGCCCTACCCATCCTCGAAACAGCATCCAAAAAACTGGGTCGTGCCGTCGTTGCCAACATGGTAGCCCTTGGAGTGCTTGGAGGCGTTTCCGGCGTCGCTTCGCCAAAAGCCTTGCGCGAGGCAGTCCGCAGCCGCGTTCCAAAAGGAACCGAGGATCTCAACCTGGCAGCCCTCGAAGCAGGCCTCGCGCTCGCCGAAGAAGCAAAAACCCAGCTGGCCGCGTCAGGGGTCAGACCCCACGCCTAGCCCCCGCGGCACAAGGTTGGAAGCACTAAGGAGGGGACATGACAGACCTAGAAAAACTCCAGCAAGACCTCACCACCTGGACAACCAAAGTCGAAAAAGCCAACGAAAAATACCCCGAGCGAAAAAAACAATTCGTGACCGGCTCGAACGCGCCAGTAAAAAGAGTCTACACGCCGCTCGACCAGAAGGATTTCGACTACGAGAAAAAGCTCGGCCTGCCGGGCGAATTTCCCTATACGAGCGGCGTGCAGCCGACCATGTACCGCGGGCGGCTGTGGACGATGCGCCAATATGCAGGCTTCGGTACAGCCGAGGAATCGAATGCCCGCTACAAGTACCTGCTCGAGCAGGGACAGACCGGGCTTTCGGTCGCCTTCGACCTGCCGACGCAGATTGGGTACGACTCCGACCACCCGCTTTCCGAGGGCGAGGTCGGCAAGGTAGGCGTGGCCATCGATTCGCTCGCGGACATGGAAACGCTGTTCGGCGGTATCCCTCTCGACAAGGTATCCACGAGCATGACGATCAACGCGCCCGCGGCGGTGCTCCTCGCGATGTACATCGCGGTTGCCGAGAAGCAGGGCGTGAGCGCGGACAAGCTCAACGGCACCATCCAGAACGACATATTGAAGGAATATATCGCGCGCGGGACCTACATTTTCCCACCCGCTCCGTCCATGCGGCTCATCACCGACATCTTTGAGTATTGTGCAAAGAATGTGCCTAACTGGAACACCATTTCCATTTCCGGCTACCATATCCGCGAAGCAGGCTCCACGGCAGTCCAGGAAGTCGCATTCACCCTGGCTGATGGCATCGCCTATGTCGAAGCGGCGCTCAAGGCGGGGCTCGATGTTGATGAATTCGGCCCGCGCCTTTCCTTCTTCTTCAACGCCCACAACGACCTCTTCGAAGAAGTCGCCAAGTTCCGCGCTGCCCGGCGAGTCTGGGCGCACATCATGCGCGACCGCTTCGGTGCGAAGAACCCGAAGAGCTGGATGCTCCGCTTCCATACCCAAACCGGCGGCTCGACGCTCACCGCCCAGCAGCCTGACAACAACATCATCCGCGTCACCCTGCAGGCGCTCGCCGCTGTACTCGGCGGCACACAGTCCCTGCACACCAACTCCCGCGACGAAGCGCTCGCTCTCCCCACCGAGGAGGCTGTGCGCATCGCCCTGCGAACACAGCAGATTATCGCGTATGAATCTGGTGTTGCCGAAACTGTGGATCCCCTCGCCGGCTCATACTACGTCGAAAGCCTCACCGACCGCATCGAAACCGAAGTACTACAATACATCAAGCGCATCGACGATCTGGGCGGCGCAGTAAAAGCGATCGAGCAGGGCTATATTCAGCAAGAAATCCAAGATTCGGCCTATGCCTGGCAGATGGATGTCGAAAAGAACGAGCGCATTATCGTGGGCCTCAACAAGTTCCAGATCAAAGAGAACCCGCCGAAGGGACTTTTGCGCGTCGACCCAGCCGTCGGCGAGCGCCAGAAACAGAAGCTTGCCGCCCTCCGTTCTTCCCGCGATCAGGGTGCAGTCGAGAGAACGCTTGCGGCCCTGCGGAACGCGGCGCGCGGAACCGACAACCTCATGGTGCCGATTCTCGAAGCAGTCAAGGCATATGCGACGCTCGGTGAAATTTGCGGCGTACTGCGCGAAGAATTCGGCGAATACAAACCGAACGTGATGTTCTGAGGGGGAAGCCGAAATGGAACGCAAAATCAGGGTGCTTATCGCGAAACCAGGCCTCGACGGCCACGACAGGGGGGCGAAGGTCATCGCCCGCGCCCTTCGCGATGCCGGCATGGAAGTGATCTACACAGGCCTCAGGCAGACTCCTGAGCAGATTGTCAGCGCAGCAATCCAGGAGGATGTCGATGTAATCGGCCTATCGATTCTTTCCGGCGCGCACAACCATCTATTTCCCCGCGTGGTGGAGCTCCTCAAGCAGAGTGGTGCGGAAAATGTGCTCGTCTTTGGCGGCGGCGTCATCCCCGAAGAGGACATTCCCTTTCTCAAGTCCAAAGGCATCGCCGAAGTGTTCGGCCCTGGCACGCCCACCTCGAAAACAATCGAGTTTATCCGCGCCAATCTCAAGCGTCCCCTAAACTGAGCCGTCTATGTATCATTCGGAGCACAGCATCCATGAATGACCTGATCCGCGCCTGTTTTTCAGGTGATGTGCGGGCTGTTGCGCGGCTCATTACGCTGCTCGAGAATGGCGATCGTGAGGCCTATGCTGCGCTGTATCGGCTCAAGGATCACGCCGGCCGCGCGCAGGTGATCGGCATCACAGGGCCGCCGGGAGCAGGCAAGAGCACACTCGCTGATAAGCTCATCGCTCAATTCAGATTGCGCGGTCTCAAAGTTGGCGTGCTGGCAGTCGATCCATCGAGTCCTTTTTCCGGTGGCGCAATTCTTGGTGACAGGCTCAGAATGCAAGGGCATGCGACAGATCCTGGCGTGTTTATCCGCAGTCTTGCGACGCGTGGCAGTCTTGGTGGTATTTCCAAGGCGACCCATGCGGCGATTCGCGTGCTCGACGCAGCAGGTTATGATATCGTACTTGTCGAAACGGTCGGCGTCGGTCAGTCTGAAATCGATATTGTGCGCGTTGCCGATCTGGTCGTTCTCGTATCGGTGCCGGGGCTTGGCGACGATATCCAAGTCATAAAAGCCGGTATCATGGAGATCGGTGACATCTTCGTGGTGAACAAGGCTGATCGCGATGGCGCCGATAGAGTGGTGCGCGAAATTCGTGCAATGCTGGAACTGCAGGCCCAATTGAGGAGAGGGCAAATCCCGAAGGGCGGACCCGATACCCTGGCAGCGAGGGCACCAGAGTTTCTTCATCATACAGGGTTAGCCGAAGGTTGGGAGCCAAGAGCAGACAATGAGTCAGGAGCCACTGGCAAGGAGGAATCAATTACCACTCCTACACCAGGTGTCCGCCCTGGAGCAGGCACAGTTTCGGCAGCACTAGTTAATCAGGAAGCAGGCACAATTTCCGCAGCACTAACAATTGCCCCCGTCCTCAAGACCATTGCAGAAACCGGCGACGGCGTCAAAGAACTCGCCGACACCATCCTCAACCATTTTGAAACCCTTTCCCGCACCGGCGAACTCGAACGGAAACGACTCGAATCCATCCGCTATCAGCTCGGGCAATTCGTCTCCAACGAAATTGCTCACCTCATGAGCCTTCCAGAGCTTGCAGCCGCACAAGACGAACTCGCTCGCAAAGTATTTTCCCGCAAAATGGATGTCTACAGCGCTGGCTTAGCGCTTTTTCATACAATCATCGAACAAGGAGCATCCCATGAACACCCTCAAACTTGATCATATCGGCATCGCGGTCGATAAAATCGATTCGGCGCTTTCTGTCTGGGAAGGAATCTTGAGCCTGCCCCTGCATGGCATTGAGGAAGTCGCCGACCAGAAGGTGAAGACCGCCTTCATGCCCATCGGTGAGAGTGAAATCGAGCTCCTCGAGAGCACCGATCCCGAAGGCCCCATTGGGAAATTTCTTGCCGCAAAAGGGCAGGGGGTGCACCATCTCGCGTTCCGCGTAGCAAATATTGAAGAAGCGTTAGCGGAACTCAAGGCACAAGGTGTGCGCCTCATCGACGAGACGCCACGCTATGGCGCCGGCGGTGCTCGAATTGCGTTTATACACCCCAAGGCAACGGGGGGAGTGCTTGTCGAGCTTTGCGAACGAGCATAAGATTCGTGCAATTGGCACTGGGCAGAAACTGATTTTTTCTAAGACAGCGCCCGGCCATATGCACTTCATTGCCATAAATGAAATTGCGATGTGGTTTTGAAAAGCAACCTCCCCGCTGGAGGTAATGATATAAGGACGGTTTATCATGGAAGAAAAGCTGAGGGAGTTGGAAGAGCGGCAGGCCAAGGTGCGTGCTGGCGGCGGACCCAAGCGTGTTGCCGCTCAGCATGACAAAGGCAAAATGACCGCTCGCGAACGGATTGAAATGCTGCTCGATCCAGGAACCTTCGTGGAGCTGGATGCTTTTGTCGAGCATCGGGCTACCGAACTAGGCATGGATAAAATCGATGCCCCTGGTGAAGGCGTGGTGACAGGTTATGGGCTTGTCAATGGCCGCACTGTGTGCGTGTTTGCGCAGGACTTTACCGTCATCGGCGGCAGCCTGGGCGAAATGCATGCATCGAAGATATGCAAGGTTATGGATCTTGCGGTCAAAATCGGTTGCCCTTGCATCGGGATCAACGATTCCGGCGGCGCGCGCATCCAGGAAGGCGTTGACGCTCTCTCCGGCTATGGTGAGATTTTTTACCGCAATACACTTGCGTCCGGTGTTGTGCCTCAGATCTCGGTCATTATGGGACCATGTGCTGGTGGAGCGGTCTATTCGCCAGCGCTGACCGATTTTGTTTTTATGACCGAAGGCACGAGCAACATGTTCATCACAGGCCCTCAGGTTATCAAGGCAGTGACGGGCGAAGAAGTAAGCTCCGAGGACCTGGGCGGTGCGCGTGTGCATTCCGAGATTTCCGGTGTCGCGCATTTCAGTTTTCCGGATGAGCAGAGCACAATCGAAGCAATTCGCAAACTGCTTTCATATCTTCCACAGAACAATGTCGAGGATCCGCCCATTGCGGAAACCGGCGATGATCCGAATCGTATCGATGAGGGTCTTGCAGATCTCATGCCTGATTCGCCCAACAAGCCTTACGATGTGCGCGACATTATCGCACGGCTTGTCGATGCCGCCGATTTCTTCGAAGTGCAGCCAAACTATGCGAAAAACATTGTGACAGGTTTTGCAAGGCTTGCCGGACGGGTGATAGGTATTATTGCCAACCAGCCAAAGTACCTGGCCGGCGTACTCGATATCAATGCATCCGACAAGGCGACCCGCTTTATCCGGTTTTGCGATTCCTTCAATATTCCGCTTCTTACGCTGACGGATACAGCAGGGTATTTGCCAGGCGTCGGGCAGGAACATGGGGGTGTCATCCGGCATGGCGCGAAGTTGTTGTACGCATATTCCGAAGCTACGGTGCCCAAGTTGACTGTGATTCTGCGCAAGGCATACGGCGGGGCGTACATTGCAATGTGTTCACGCCACCTCGGTGCGGATCAGGTCTTTGCCTGGCCGACAGCCGAGATTGCGGTGATGGGCCCTGAGGGGGCAGCGAATATCATCTTCAAGAAAGAAATCGAAGAAGCGCCCGACCCTGCAGCCGCCCGCAAGGAGAAAATCGAAGAGTACAAACGCAGTTTTGCCAATCCCTACAAGGCGGCGGCACGGGGCTATGTCGATGATGTCATCGATCCGGCTCATACGCGCATGCGGCTGTGCAACGCGCTGAACACGCTTCTAGGCAAGCGTCAGAGCATGCCGTCCCGCAAACACGGCAACATTCCTGTATAAGGGGCTGGCCATGACAAATCCCTGGATGATTATGCTGGTCGGTATTACAACGGTGTTTGTGGCGCTGTTTCTCATTATTCTTTTTCTGCTTGCTTTTCCGAAGTTTTTCTCTACCCTGAAGAAAAAAGAGCACAAGAAGCTTGCGCCGCTGCCAGAAATGGTGGAAGTGACCAAAAAGAAGGAGCAAGCTAGTGTATTGAGCACAAGCCCTGGCGAGAACGATGAAGAGCTTATTGCTGTTCTGACTGCTGCAGTTGCTGCTGCTAGTGGATCCGAACTTGGCTCTTTTTCGATTGCGCATGTGAAACAGACCGTTGAAGAAGGTTACGGTTTCAATACTCCGGTATGGGGCCGGGTTGAGCGCCTCTCCCGGAAATGATGTTTTTTGAATGATATATATTGAATAAAAGGAAACTACAGGAGCGTATCGATATGAAGCACTACAGAATTACAGTGAATGGCAAGACATATGATGTTACCGTAGAAGATCTCAACAGACCAAGCCATGGTTCAGGAGTAGCAGTGAGCCAGGCGCCTGCAGCAGTCTCATCGGCTTCTATGCCGGCAGCGCCTTCTGCCCAGCCGCCTGCGCCTTCCGCCCAGGCTGCCGCGCCGTCGAATGGCGAAACAGTGGTGACAGTCAAATCGCCCATGCCCGGCACGGTGATTTCCTTCAAAGTCATTGTAGGCCAGCGAGTAAAGCGTGGTGATGTGCTGCTCTTGCTCGAGGCTATGAAAATGGAGAATGAAATTGTGGCTCCGCAGGACGGCACCGTCGTTGCACTTCGTGTTCCTGCAAGTGCATCAGTGAATACTGGCGATCCGCTCGTCGATCTCGCATAAGCGAGGAGGGGGATTCCTCCATGGAAGCATTTTTCTCCCATTTCATTTCCTCGACAGGCTTTGTGGCTTTGACCTGGGGACAGCTTATAATGCTGACGGTATCCTGTATTCTTCTGTACCTCGGCATTGTAAAGGAGTATGAACCGCTGTTGCTGGTTCCAATCGCATTCGGTATGCTCCTCGCGAACCTGCCTGCAAGCGGCATAACGGATGGTCCAAAAGATGGGTTGGTCGGCGGGCTTATTTATTATTTATACCAGGGAGTCAAACTCGGTATCTATCCGCCGCTCATTTTCCTCGGCATTGGGGCGATGACCGATTTCGGGCCACTCATCGCGAACCCCTGGAGTCTTCTGCTCGGCGCTGCAGCGCAACTCGGTATTTTCATCCCCTTTATAGCAGCCTATTACATGGGATTCGATCTGCGGTCATGCGGCAGTATCGGCATCATCGGGGGCGCGGACGGCCCGACGGCAATCTATGTTACCTCGCGTCTCAAGCCCGAGCTGCTGGGGCCCATCGCTATCGCTGCCTATTCATACATGGCGCTTGTGCCGCTCATTCAGCCTCCGATTATGAGAGCGCTCACAACCAAAAAAGAGCGCATGGTCAAGATGGCGCAGCTCCGTGAAGTATCCAAGGCTGAGCGCGTGGTGTTCCCGATCCTCGTGACCATTTTGATCGGGCTTATTGTGCCTGCCGCTGTGCCGCTTGTCGGCGCGCTCATGCTTGGAAACCTTTTCAGGGAGACTGGGGTGACTGAGCGACTGTCCGATACCGCTCAGCATGCGCTCATCAATACGCTGACGATTTTCCTTGGTGTATCGGTGGGGTCCACCGCGAGCGCCGCGCGATTTTTGAATCCTCAGACCCTGATGATTATTGGCCTGGGGCTTTTTGCGTTCGCAAGCGGAACCGCTGGTGGTGTAATTTTCGGCAAAATCATGTATTGGGTCACGAAAGGCAAGGTCAATCCGCTCATTGGTTCTGCGGGCGTATCAGCGGTGCCCATGGCGGCGCGAGTCAGCCAGGTAGTCGGCTCGAAAGATGATCCGACAAATTTCTTGCTTATGCATGCGATGGGGCCGAATGTTGCGGGCGTCATCGGTTCGGCGGTAGCCGCAGGCGTGCTGCTTGCGGTGCTGTAATAATCGCAAAGATATTTATTCGCGCTGCATGTTTATGATATAGTCCCGGAAAAGCTGGCCGAAATGCCGGTATCCGGAGCGTTGCATGAAAATTCTGAAATTTGGCGGCACATCAGTTGGGAGTCCCGATGCTGTCCGCGCCCTTGTCGGCATAGTCAAAGACTCAGGCGAGCGCATCATTGTCGTTTCTGCTTTTTCAGGTATAACCGATTCCTTGCTTGAGGCTGCAAAGCTCGCAAGCGCGGGCGGGGAATGGCGAGCGATATTCGAGACGATTACGAATCGGCATCACTCGATGATTGACGCACTGCTCGGAGCGCCGTTTTCAGAGCAGGCGACAACACGCGTGCGAGGCCTTCTTGATGAGCTTTTTTCTCTGTTGTATGGCATATCGCTCGTCCGGGATCTATCGGCCAGAACGCTTGATCTCGTTGCTTCGTTTGGAGAGCGGCTAAGCGCAATCATTGTCGCCCAGGCGCTTTCGCAGGCGGGAATTGATGCCGAACCGGTCGATGCGAGGCAGTTCATCATTACAGATGCGCGATTCGGCTCTGCCCACTGGCTGCAAGCTGAAACCGAACCTCGTGTCCACGCTTTCTTCTCCACATTCCCGCGCGTCGCCGTCGTCACCGGATTTATCGCCGCAACCGCTGATGGCATCACGACAACGCTCGGCCGCGGCGGCTCCGATTTTACCGCAGGCATTCTCGGCGCCTGCCTTGATGCAGATGAAATACAGATCTGGACAGATGTCGACGGCATCCTCACCGCAGATCCCCGCGCGGTGCCCGACGCCTTTGTCATACCCGAAATTTCCTACCTCGAAGCTATGGAAATGTCACATTTCGGTGCAAAAGTACTACATCCGCCGACAATCCTGCCCGCCATGGCCAAGGGTATCCCGGTACGAATCCTCAACACCTTCAATCCTGGCTCGCGAGGAACCAAAATCGTCCGCGAAGCTGCACCCAGCAGCTGGCCTGTACGCGGCATTGCTGCAATTCCTTCGATTTCTCTTTTGCTCTTGCAGGGGCCTGGTATGCCCGGTGTGACAGGCATTGCGGGCCGCATGTTTGCAGCACTTGCATCCGTCGGTGTAAACGTTATTCTCATCACTCAGGGGTCGAGCGAACTTTCGATCTGCTGCGCAGTGCTCCCTCAGGACGCCGAGAACGGTGCCCGAGCGCTCAAAGAAGAATTCAAGTACGAAATCAGTACAGGTACCATCCAGAAGCCCGCAATCGAAAAAGATTTGAGCATCATCGCTGTGGTGGGCGAGATGATGAAGCATCGCGTGGGCATTTCCGGGCGCGTCTTCAAGGCGCTTGGGCGCAATGGTATCAATGTGGTCGCAATCGCGCAGGGCTCGTCCGAGCTCAACATTTCCATCGTGGTGAGCGCGCAAGACCGAAGCAAGGCGATGAGTGCGATCCACGATGCCTTCTTCCTCGCCGGCGTGCGCACTGTCAACGTGTTTCTTGTTGGTACTGGGCTTATCGGCGGGACTCTTCTTGGGCAGGTAAAAGCCCAGCATGAACGGCTTTTCAAAGATCATTCGATCCGAGTACGCGTCGCGGGCATTGCAAATTCAAGGCTCATGCTGATCGATGCGAACGGAATCGACGTGAACAACTGGAAAACTGTACTTGCCGAACGGGGAGAACCAACACATCTCGAGACCTTTGTTCGGCAATTGACGCATCTCAATCTGCCCAATGCCTGCTTCTGCGATTGTACCGCAAGCGATGTACCTATTCGTTATTATGAAACCCTCCTCGCTGCCTCGATCTCCGTCGTAACGCCCAACAAGCGGGCAAACAGCGGCCCTTTTGTGCGCTACCAGAGGCTCATGCGGATTGCGCGCGAACTAGATGTCCCCTACCGATATGAGACAACAGTCGGCGCCGGCTTGCCAGTCATCGGCACCATTCAGGACCTTGTCGCATCCGGTGACGAGATCTTCAAAATCGAAGCAGTGCTTTCCGGAACGATCAGCTTTATTTTTAATAATTTGGGGTCTGACCCCGAATTTACATTTTCTGAGCTCGTCAGGCAGGCAAAGGAGCTTGGATACACTGAGCCCGACCCTCGCGATGATTTGAGCGCAAGGGATATTGTGCGAAAAACCATTATCCTTGCACGCGAGGCTGGGTTTCCGCTCGAAGAAGCAGGTGTACGTATCGAGCCGCTCATTTCGAAGAAGATTGCGCAGGCGCCCGAAGTCGAAACATGCATGGCGCTTTTACCCGAAATGGATGCTGAAATCGAAGCGCGGCGCAGGGATGCGGCCCGGCATGGCATGGTGCTCCGCTATGTCGCGGCAATTACAAAAGAAGGCGCCTCGCTAGCTTTGTCTGAGTACGGGCCGGAAAGCCCCTTTTTCAGCCTGACAGGTACCGACAATATGGTCGTGATTACCTCAAAGCGCTATTCACAGAATCCGCTTGTCATCCGGGGTCCTGGAGCAGGTGCTGATGTCACTGCAGGCGGGGTATTCGCCGATATTTTGAAAACCGCCGAATCATATTTGTAAGGCGGCTTTTTGCGCAGGGCAGCCATAAAAAAGAAAGGCCGCGCGTCCCGGGCAATCCGGAACGCGCGGCCTATTTCATTACGCGGCAAATCCTAAAGCAAATCCTGCGATAAATCCTGCCGGTGCGCGCTCATCCCGGCTTCAGCGCACTTTCTGCACGCGCATTTTTCGCCATTTCATATATTGGTTAATAAAAACAATTGCACAGAGGCCAATTCCTATGATATCCGTGGTTATTCCGGGATCAATCAGTCCGAGGCCTCCTACAAAAGCCAGAAGCCGTTCCCACCAGGCCATTTTTGACAGGAACCAGTTATTCACTGCGGCAGCAACACTGACAATCCCAATGAGGCTTGTGATCAGCATCCAGATAAAGGTAACTGCATTTACGTTGAAAAGGAGCATCTGCGGATTCATTACGAAAATATAGGGTACAATAAACGCGGCAATAGCAAGTTTTGTCGCATTGATACCCGTTTTCATCGGGTTTGCTTTTGCGATGCCTGCGCCGGCAAAGGCAGCAAGCGCAACTGGAGGCGTGACGTCAGCGATTATGCCGAAATAAAAAGCAAACATATGCGCAGGAAGAATAATATACGGTGGGGCTACAGAGTATGGATCAAGACCCGACTGCTTCATGAGCAGCATGATGACAGCTGGCGCTGCAATGGTCGAGGTTATGACATAGTTGGCGGTAGTCGGTACGCCCATTCCGAGGATAAGTGAAGTGACCATCGTGAAGAACAATGTAGGCAAAAGTCGGCCGCCAGCCAATTCAATCAGGGTGCTTCCAAGCTTGAGCCCCAATCCAGTAAGCGTTACAACACCTATAATAATACCTGCACATGCGGTTGCTGCCAGAACTCCCAAAGCAGCGCGCGCTCCTGCTTCAAGTCCGCGCACAATCTCGATCGGCGGTATCCGCGTGCTTTTCTTGAGCCACGATGAAGCGATGGAGAGAATAATAGCCCACAGCGCGGCTTTCATCGGCGTAAACCCAGTGACCAACAGGTAAATAATTGCCACAAGAGGAATTATAAGATGACCTCGCTCCAGGACAATATTCTTTAATTTTGGCAGTTCATCGCGGCTTAGGCCTCTCAGGCCAGTCTTCTTTGCCTCGAAGTGGACACCGGCCCACACACCGAAGTAATAGAGGATAGCAGGCACAACTGCAGCACCAATGATGCGCACATACGGAATATTGGTAAACTCGGCCATGAGGAAGGCTGCCGCGCCCATGATGGGCGGCATAAGCTGGCCGCCAGTGGAGGCTGTTGCCTCTACCGCGCCTGCAAATTCAGGCTTGTAGCCAAGCCGCTTCATCATAGGAATGGTGAAAGAACCGGTACCGACAACATTTGCAACCGACGAGCCGGAAACAGTACCGAAAAGTGCGCTCGAAAGCACAGCAACTTTTGCGGGCCCGCCTGCTGCCCAGCCTGCCACTGCGTTCGCCAGGTCGATGAAGAGCTGCCCGAGCCCCGTGCGCTCGAGAAACGCACCAAACAATATAAAGAGAAAAATAAATGTACTCGAAACGCCCAGCGGAATGCCGAACACACCTTCGGTTGTAAAATACAGGTGCTGAATCAGCGTTTCGAAACTAGCCCCCCTGTGCGCAAGCTTGCCGGGAATATAGGGTCCAGCAAATGCGTAGGCAATAAACAAGACAGCGATGACTACCATTGGAACGCCGACGATACGCCGGGCGGCTTCAAGCACAAGCAGCACGCCGAGCACCCCCAATACAATGTCTGTGGGGGTCGCAGTGCCAGCTCGCAGCACAAGTTTCTGGTAATTCGTGATGATATAAATTGGTGAGACGGCTGAGAGAACAGCAAGTACGGCGTCCACCGGGTGCAGCTTCGAGCGCGACCATTTCTTGCTTGTCGGATACAGCAGAAAAATGAGGACCAGCCCGAATGCGAGATGCACCGATCTCTGGATCATGGCATCGAGAACGCCGAATATAGCGGTATAGAGCTGAAATACCGAAAATGAAATCGCGATGGCAGAGATGACTTTGGCGAAAAATCCGACATATGTACGATAATTTGCTTCCTTGTCGAATTTCTTGAGAATTTCCTGCGCATCGACTGCTGTATTTTCTTCTGGAACAGTTTGCCGGGAATCGCTCATTTTGGAAAAATCCTCCCATTGCGAAATATCAACATTCTCCCTGCGGAGAGCGTAATCGCCGATTCTTGCGGAACCCATTGGGTGAAGGGGAAAAGCGTTCCTCCTATTATCACCCCATGATCCGGAACAATCGATACCCGAATTGGAATGCTTGAAAAAGACCGATGCAGCACAACCACAAAACGCCCGTTTTCGAGCGAAAAACCTTCGCCTGCATCGGATGGCATGCCCACGCCGTACGTATCATATTTTACCTTCGTCAGATCGAGCGAAGAGCCATGTACCTCGAAATACTCATCGACTGGCGTCTTGTGTATCGAATGAATGTAATGATGGACAAACTGACCATCCATAAGCGGGAGCTTTGCGATGATCGCCCCTGTGCTGTCCTTGATTATCAATGCCGAAACAAGACGTACATCGAAAAGGAATGCAAGAAGAACCGCACCTGCGATGGCCATACCCAGCATTGCCGCTGCAAAAATAAACCATCGGCTTCGATTCCTCGTGCTTTCCATACCATCCCTAACTAGCAAACGGCGCGGAACGGATTGTCCCGCGCCATGACAGAATGTATTGTCTCAATCCAGATGCAGAGATCGATTATTTCAGGACACCCTTTTCCTTGTAGAATTTCTCGGCACCGGGGTGCAGAGGAATCGACATGCCTTCGAGCGCGGTTTCGAGTTTGACGTTCTTGCCCTGGGCATGAGCGGCGATGAGCCTGTCGGTGTGCTCGAACATGGTCGCAAGCAGTTCATAGACGAGGTCGGCTGGCAACTTGCTGCTGACCGCGAGCATGGATTTGACGGCGACCGTGGTTACATTCTGGGTCTGACCCTGATATGTTCCAGCGGGTATGACCTGCACCGCATAGAATGGATATTTGGCCATAAGCTTGCTCGCAGCTTCCTTGTCAATGGGGACAAGGACCATCTTTCTGGAAACGGAAAGGTCCTGGATAGCGGCAGTCGGTATGCCGGCCGTGTTGAATGCTGCATCGATGTTGCCGTCTTTCATGTTGCTGGCAGACTCGCCGAAGGAGAGGTACTGCACTTTGATGTCGTTATAGGTAAGACCGGCCGCTTCGAGAATTTGGCGGGCATTCGCTTCGGTTCCGGATCCGGCAGCGCCGACTGATACTCTTTTTCCTTTGAGATCGGCAAGCGTTTTAATCCCTGAGGATTCGAGCGCCACAAGCTGGATTGTCTCGTTGTAGAGGCAAGCCATGCCGCGCAGATCTTTGTAGGCTTGATCTTTCAGAAGCTCGGTACCATTGTAGGAATAGTTGGCTACGTCATTCTGGGTGAAGATGACATCGACATTGCCGCCTTTGAGCAAGTTGATGTTTGCGATAGAAGCGCCTGTGGACTGTGCGGTTGCATTCATCTTTGGGATATTCTTATTCCAAATGTCCGCGAGTGCGCCGCCGAGGGGGAAATAGGTTCCTGCTGTGCCGCCAGTGGCAATGGTAAGGAATCGCTGCTGCGCAAATACGCTGGTAGCCAGCACTAAGCAGAGAACAATAGCGAAGATCTTCTTCATGCTTGTTTACCTCCTGTATAGTATTTTCTGCATGAAATGAAAGTTGAGACATCAAAATTATACACTGACTTATGCGAGAATGCAATGCAAAAATGACCATCAATATTTGCGCTGTTGACACATATCGTGGGCTGTGATTTACTTACTCAGTGAAAATAAATGCGCCTTGGGGGAGAGCAGTACGCCCATTTGTCTGGGCATTTGCATCAAGACTCTCGATGCGCAGGGAGTAATTCATGAAAGAAGCAATAACGCTCGGTGTTGTATGCCTTGCACGCACAACCTTCGATTATGCAGCCGCTCAAGAGCTTTGGGATGGAATTCGCAGCGATCTCGAGGCAATAGAGAATGTCCGCATTGTTGCGCCTGACGCGCTTGTGTTCGAGGTCGACGAGGCAAAAGCAGCTGCTTCGCAGCTTGCACGCGCGCAGGTCGATGGGCTTGTCATTATTTCCGGTACATTTCACCTGGGCCATCTGGCCCTCGAGCTTGTCAAAACAGTGCATGTACCTGTCCTGCTTTGGGGCCTGCCGGAACTTCCCTACAATGGCGGCAAAATCCGACTCAATTCGGTCTGTGGCGTGAATCTGAATGCATCGAACCTCTACAAGTCGGGCGTGCAGAATTACCATGTGACGATAGGCGAGCATATCGACATGAACTGGGTCGACGCAATCCGCGCGCTGAAAGTACTTTCCCGTTCACACATCGGTATTCTGGGCTACCGCGCGCACGGATTTTTCAACCTGAGCGTGGCTGACCTTGCGCTCTATCGCCAGACGGGCATTCTCATCGATCATTATGAGCTTTCGGAAGTATGGAATTTTCCTGCTCCGGATGAAGCAGTTCAGGCCCGTACTGCGCAGCTTCGCAGCATTTTCGATGTTTCCGGCATTACCGCAGAGCAATTGCACAAGGTCGCCATGCTGGCAGTCAAGCTTCAGGGATTTCTGGATAAATATGCGCTCGATGCGCTCGCTATTCGATGCTGGCCAGAATTCGCCGCAGAATATGGCATTTCACCCTGTGCAGCGATGAGCCTTCTTCAGAGCGAGCACCGCATTCTCGCATGTGAAGGCGATGTGGAAGGTGCGCTCTCGATGCTCATGCATAAGGCGGTTGGAGCGGAAACACCCTTCCTATTCGATTTCTCGCAGGTTGATTTCGAAAAGGATTTTGCTCTTTTCTGGCATTGCGGTGTCGCACCCTGCAACCTCTGGGATGGACGCTGTGTGCGCTCTCTCGACACCTATTTTGCAGGCGGCAAAGGAGTTACTGCCGATTTTGTGCTCAAGGAAGGTGAGCTTTCGGTTCTGAGGCTCGATTCTTCGGAAGGCAAATACCGCGTTTTCCTTCAGCGAGCTCGCGCGATTCCCATGGAGAAAGAGCTCAAAGGCACCTATCTCAAAGCAAAATTCGATGTTCCCGTAAAGCAGGTTCTCGATAAAGTCATTGGCAGAGGTGTTGCTCATCACGCTTCTGTCGTATATGGTAACTATATCGAACCTTTCAGAATTGCGGCAAAGATCGCTGGCTGGGAGGTTATCGAATAGTTATCGGAGTCTGCCTTTGATTTCATTCGAAAACTGGAAAGAGGGCTTTCTTGTTACTGTTGCCGGCCAAAGACTTTTGTGGCATTCCGCAAAAAGGCCGGCAGTTTTTGTACATAGAGCCGGGGAGATACGATCAGCATGGCGCTCGGCGGGAAGCTGCCTGCCCGCAATGGCATCCGGACGCAGTGCATTGTTCCGGTTTTCAAGCGGCCTCGTCATGCGAGAAGAAATGCGCGATCTGCAATCCGCCGCTCCTGCTGTCGACGTATTTCATACCAACAACACCGCTATCTTTTCTTTGTATTTTTCTTCTCTGAACAGAGAAATCGATTCAGTGCGGCTGTCTTTCCACGATATGCCCAATGCACGTTGGAATGGGCTTGGCCCGCGGGAACAGCACCTAGCGCGTGGGACGATCGTGTTGCCCCTACGCACGAGGAGCGCTGGCTTTTCAATGGATGGCCGCTTTGTATTCTGTTCCTCCGAAGGGGAAAGAAAGCTGCGTTTCGGCGATGCAGAGATGCGTTTCGATTTGGATCTGCCCTGTGAAGTCCATTTTGGATATGCCCGCGCGCCGGCAGAAGCTTGCGGATTATGGCGGCATTCGTTTGGCAGTCTTGATTTTTCTTTGGGAAATTCCGATGAATCCCATGGCATTGTGCAGCGCGAAGCAAGCCAGACTCAGAGCACGCGAGCGGCGCGCGCATATGCTGGGATCAATCCGCAGGAAGCTGCAGGGCTTTTGGGTTCGCTTTCTTTTTCCGGCGCAGGGCCTGAGGATTATCAGCAGATCAATATTGCAGTTGCTCAGGCAGTGCATGAAGGGACAATCTGGAAATATGTCAATTTGATGCTCTGTCAGCCCGATATCGTGCTGCCTGCGCAATTCAGACGGGAAATTGGCAATGCCTTTCTATCGCTTGGTGATATCCTGCCAGCAAGATTGAAGAACCGCTATGCCAAAATACGTGCCGGACTCGAAACATACTGGGAGTTCTGCGGCAGGCAATGGCGCGAAGAGGGCATACCGGCGCTCCTGCATCCTTCGCTCTTGTATCCTCAGGATGCGGCGCTCGAGAGCCGCAACGACCTGTTGATGGCAGGCACCGATATGATTTTCGCGCCGAATTTGAAAGAAAAAGGCGAACTGGTTTCTCTTGTGTTGCCGGAAGGTGAATGGGTTCATTTTTGGACTTCGAGGATATATCCTTCGGGCAGGGTCACAGTGCATGCACCATCGGGCGCTCCTGCGCTTTTCTATCGCGCAGGGAGCGAATATTCATGGCTATTCGATTCAGTTCGGCAGGTGGCAAGCAGATTATGACGAGCCTTGCAGCGTATTTTCTGGCGCTTTTTGGCAATTTTATACTTTCGCTTGGATTTTCTCTTCAGAAAAAGTATGTGAGCTGGCTTTCGGCAAAGCGCAGAGGCGTGCGCATCAAGCGCAGCGAAATCATAGGGTGGTTGAGCGGCTTTACTCTCATGAACTTGCAGCCGATATTCAATTATTTGGCGCTGGGCAAGATTGCACCCAATATTGTGGCAGCGATCGGTGGCTCGAACATCGTTTTCACGATCATCCTCTCGTATTTCCTGCTTGGCGAACGAATTCCTGCGGGGAAGATCCCATGGATAGCCTTGATGGCTGGATCCCTTGCGCTCGCGGGTTTTGTCGGTCAGGAATCATCGAAGCAATTTCAGGTCGAGGCATTCTGGACTGCCTTTTTCCTGCCTACGGGTTTTGCGATGCTTGTGCTGCTCGGAAACAGGAAAATGACACCTGCGCAAGTTGGCATTTTTCTGGGAAGCGCCGCAGGGGCACTCGGGGGATTCATGGTACTCGCACTGGAAGCGCTGCGCATAACTCGCGGTTCTGATTTTATGAGCTGGATTTTTTCGCCATATCTCTATGTCTACATTTTTTGCGGCATCTCTTCTTTTTTGATTAAACAGGTCGCCTTCGAACGGGGGAAAATGTCGGCAGTCGCACCTTCCTTTTATGGGCTGCTCGTGCTCTATCCATCTGTTGCGACATATTTTGTCTCGTCGGTGCCGCTGCATCCTCAGCAGATCCTGGCTTTTCTGGGAATCAGTGTTTCCATTATTTTGATTTCTCTGTAAAAGGGAGCTTTTCAGCGAATCAGCAGGGTGCATGAAAAACAGCCAGCTGCGTCGAGGGGCTAATATCTTACTTTGTAATCAATACAATTGCGTATGCCTCTATGGCTTCGCCGCGCCCTACTGCATCGAAGCCTTCCTTTGTCTTTGCTTTGAAGGAAACAGAGCCTTGAGGGATATTGAGGGTGCGCGCGATTGCGCTGCAAATCTGTTCCCGATAGGGGCCTAGACGAGGCTTTTCGATGATGACCGTGCAGTCGATATTTACGATATGCCACTCATGTTCGTGCAGCATCGCAGCGACCGTGCGCGCAAGCTCGGTGGAATCGGCATTTTTCCATTCAGGCTTGCCAGGCGGAAAATGCATGCCGATATCGCCAAGGGCAGCCGCGCCCAATAGCGCATCGATCAGGGCGTGCCAAAGGACATCGCCATCCGAGTAGCCTGCTTCACCGCGATCGCTTTCGATCTGTACTCCAGCAAGGAGAAGAGGGCGATCCGCAATCAATGGGTGGATATCGTATCCGATGCCGCTTCGAGCAGCCAAAGCAGCTGCCACTTGTGCCTGCGGCTTGTCTGGCGATGCAGACAGGTCTTCTCTATAGGTGATTTTGCGGTTCCGGCGCTCTCCCTCGATCCAGAAAACTGGGCCGACATAATGATCCCAGATCATTGCATCGTCGGTAGCGACATAGCCTTCGCCCGCGGCAAGCTCGTGAGCAGCAAGGATTTCCGGAAACGAGAATGCCTGCGGCGTCTGAGCCGTCATGACATGTGAACGGGAAGGGTGTGTGCGAACGAGCTGGCCTTCGACTATCTTCGGTGTTTCGGCAAGAGGCGCAAGGGGAAGGCATGCGCCATGCATGCGCGTCTGCTCAATTATCGAACGCACAAGATTGCTTGATATCCATGGACGCGCTCCATCATGAATGAGCACAATATCGCGATTGCAGCCAAGCTCTTTGAGTGCCCTCAGGCCGAGGCGTACAGAATCCTGGCGCGTCGAGCCGCCTTCGACGATCGCAAAACCTCGTTCGAGACGCACGATAGAAGGACTCATGGCAGACCTGGCAAAAAATGCCTCAAATTCGGCTCTTAAACCAGGCGGGCATGTCACGACGATTCCGGAACACGTCTCGATAAATGGCTCGATAGCGTGTTCGAGCACCGTCCTGCCTTCAAGCTGCTCGAGCTCTTTTTTTTGACCTCCGAAACGCGTGCTTGAGCCCGCCGCGGTGATAAGGGCAAATGCGCGCCCATCGAGAGGGAGCGAAGGTGCAGGGATGGGCTTTGAAAGCGAGGTACTCATTTATCCAGATTGGCGCGGATAATCTTGACGATTTCCTCTTTTGGGCGATCGAGCGCAAAGGCAATTTCGTCCTGCAGGAGGTTCAGTGCAGATTCATAGAGTTTGCGTTCCAGAATCGGCAGTTCCTTGATTTTCGAGCGCTGATAGAGCGAGCGAACGACTGCGGCGATATCCATAATCGAACCTTTCTTGAGAAGGTCGAGGTTCATCTGGTAGCGCAGTTTCCAATCAGAGGGAATAGTGGATGCTGCTTGAGAGATATATTCAAGCGCTGTTTCCGCTTCTTCTCTGGAGACGAGGGGTCGTATGCCGAGCGCTTCGACTTTGTCGACCGGCACCATAACCGTCATGTCGGAAAATTCGAGATAGATGATGTAGTACAGCGTTTTCTGGCCGTTGAATGCTTTTTCCCGTATTTCCATTATGCGGCCGACGCCCTGGCTCGGATAGACGACTCGCTGGTCGATTTGGAATTCTGTTGTCTGGTCGTTTGGCATAGGTATGCTATCATATCAGAAAATTGAATAACAGTCAAAACCTCGGCGCAGCTTTCTGCAAAAATCGTAAATAGCAGAAAGAATTGCATGATACAGGCAAGAAGCGATAGTCGGATTCCGTCAAATTGTTCCTGACTTGTGCGATTCCTAAAAGCGAGGGTATCTTAGAGCCGATTATGAGCAATACGAAAGAGCAAAAGAAGCAGGCTGGTTTGCAATCGAAAGGATTGCAGCCGCATGTGTCGCAGCCGCAAGCGCAGAAAAAACAGCCGGAACCGAAGGGCAAACAGGCTCTGAGCTTGGGTAGTCTTGCGTTTCCGATTCTGCTTGTACTGCTTGTTGCGGTAGGCTTTCTGCTCCGCGGCGTGCTTGCGCCTCTCTTATCGAAAAAAGAAGCCTTGCGCGGATGGGTGCTGGGATTTGGTGCATATGGATGGCTTGTGTTTATTGCACTTCAAATTCTGCAGGTAGTGATTTTTATTATTCCTGGCGAAGTAATGCAGATTTCTGGGGGATTCATTTTCGGCTTCTGGGGTGGCCTGGCATTGACGGTTATTGGAATCGGTATCGGATCTGCAATCAATGTTCTTCTCGGGAAAGTACTGGGTCCGCAATTTCTCATGGCTATTCTTTCCAGAGAGCAGTATGAAAAGCTCCAGCGCTATGCAAACGACGCGCGAACCTTTGCGGGGCTGATTCTCTTGTTTCTGATCCCAGGGATTCCGAAGGATGTGCTGTGCTATTTTGCCGGGGCTGGTGGACGAGAGTTTCTGCCATTCCTTGTGGCATCGATGCTTGCGCGGATGCCGGGCATCATCGGTACAACGCTGGCGGGAAGCGCAGTTTACAAGGATAAGTTCGGTCTTGTGGTGGTGCTTGCCGTTGTAACCGCAATCGCGATGATTCTGGGTATTGTTTTCAGAAACAAGATAGAAGCGGCGATCAAAAGGCTTATTCATCGGAAAACGGCATGAGGCAGAGGAGGAATCAGCTATTTGTCTATCGAGCCGCGGGGCTGGTGCTGTCGTTGGCGATTCATGCGCTCATTATTTTTTTGCCAATTGGAATGCGCGCTATAGAACGGCCTTTTATCGTTGCTTTGAATATCGATGAAGTGCGGAAAAGCAGCGAGCTTGTTCCAGAGGCGCCGAAGGTGGTTCACGATCCCATCGGGCATATCAGAGATATGCCCGCCGATGCAAAGACGGTGGAGGCGAGGGGATCTTTGCAGGAATCGCCGGGTGCTCAAGAGGAAACCGCTTCTGAAAGCCTTGGGCCCTCAGTGCTGGAAAAAGGGCCGGGGCCAGCGCTGACAATGCCGTCGATGTCTGCAGTGTCGATAAAACAACCTGTGGCGCCGATAGAACAACCTATGGCTCAGATAGCCACGTCTGAAATGCAGCAATGTGCGCCGGCAGAGCAGCGAGCAGAACCGGCAAAAGGAGCACAGACAGTACTCCCGGCAGAGCCGCCTGCGAGACCGGCATCCCAGGAGGCGCCAGCAGTTGCCCTGGCTGCACCCCAAGCTGGGAGCTCAGCAGAGCCGACATTTCCAGACATCAAAGCGGATGCGCCGCAGCCTGCCTCTAGCCAAGCGCTATCTGTTTCCCAAGCAGAAAAATCCTTGCCCGCGAAGCCGAAGCTGACGCTTTCTCGCGAGAGCCTCGCCTCGGGTCTCATAGCACTTCCGCAAAGCATTGCAGGCAATTTGCCAAGCGGCAAGGACCAGGCCAAGAGAACAATCTCCGGCCCTTCTATGCAGGCGGTTCAATCTTCAGCCCAATCTTCAGCCCAATCTTCAGCGGGCGCAGCTTCGCAAGAAGGCGTATCTCATGACGATGCCGAAGAAATTCGTGCCGAGCATGCGAATGAATTTCTTGCAAAGCGCAAGTCCGCCAGCTTGACTGGTTTTCAGGCAGAGCAGAAACCGGGAAGTACCTTGGTTCCCTCCAGCTTTCATGAAAGCCAGTTGCAACCCGTTCCGCAGGGCGGGGCAGAGCCATCTTCTGCTGGTTCACCGGGAGCTCGCTCTGAAAAAAATGCGGTGGAAGCTTCCAAAGGAGACATTTCTGGTTATTCGGCACATGCAGAAACACCTCCAGTCGAAGGAAAGCAGCCTCTGGCAGCATTCGCACCAGCGGAGCCTGTTACCGCAGAAACAAAGCTGCCCAATGAGCCCAAAATGGGGCTTGCCAGCATAGAGGGGGCCAGAATAGGACCTGCCAGCACCGAGCTATCCTCCACAAGGCCTGTCGCAGCGGAGCCAGCGAGCGTAGAGCCTGCCAGCACCGAGTCATCTTCGACAAAACTGGGCGCACTGCCGCTTGCCAACATAGAGGCAGCCAGCCTAGAAGCATCCAGGGCAGAGCCGGCCCAGTCGGAGCCGCCGCCATCTCTATCAACGGCGCCTATACCGGCCAGTTTTGACACTGTGGAGTCTCTTGCCGCCACAATCACCGACAGGCTTATAGCTCATAAGCAATATCCCGCCGCAGCCCTCAAAAGAAAAAGCGAAGGCACTGTCCGGATTGCATTGCAGGTTGCGCCGGACGGCACCCTCGCTTCGCTGGCTATTCAATCCCGGTCTGGGAGCGCGATTCTCGATGAGGCGGCACTCCAGCTTGTCAGAAGCATTTTCCCCTTGCACATCAGGCTGGAGGCCGCCGTTTCGCTCCTCATACCTGTCGAATATCGGATTCCCAAATAGATCCGACACCCCTGCGGCTATTGTCTGACCGCGATATTCGTAATCATTTCGCCTGATTTCCCTGTAGGAATTGCAGTCGTCGGGCTGTTCAGCTTGAAGCGATAGACTGTCTGCGCCCCGTCAGGCACATAGGCATAGCCATCGCGCACCGCAATATCCATTGAGCCAAAGGAGGCGCCAGAGCTATTTTTGATTTCAGTCAGGCGGGACGCGTCACCTACAGGCTTGGACAGATCGATGAGCCAGGTGTGTCCGTAGCTGGTCGCGGCGAGATGGGTAGTATCCAGGAAGGCAAGTGCGCTGGCCGATAGACTGGATTGAACAGGCACAACATTGGAAACACTCACAGCGAGAAGCGGAATGAAATCGATCGAACCAGGGAGCGGATTCCAGTTCGCATCGTACCCCCCGGAATTTGCCACGAACACGCCAGGTTCCTTAACCCCGTCGCCATTGCTGTCGAATTCGCCGGCAAGCAGCCCTGTGGTTCCGCCCGCAGATGTGGCAAAGCTCTTCTCGACAGCTGTGCCTTCAGCGTTGAGCCGGTAAACCTTGCCGTTGCCATTATCTGCAACAAACACGCGGCCGGTGCCATTGCCGTCATCGACATATGCGACATCCTGCGGAAAGAAGCCGGCGTCGAAGCCGCTGATCGCACTGCTAAGGCCTGCCGCTGGATTGCTCGGGTTGAATGGATAGACAGCGTTTTCATAGGTGCCGCCCCAGTCCGCCGAGCTCACATACCCTTTTGTGCTGGATGCAATGCAGATGTACTGTGCACTGATATCCTGGCCTATCTGCGAGACTGCCGGCGTTTTGGACGAAAGATCGAACCAATACAGACCTGGTTTTGTATTCTTCCAGCTTGCTACTGCAAGAAATGCCTTCGTCCCGCTGATGACCATCTTGCCGGTTGCATTCTGCTTCGTGCTGACAAGCGGCACTGCGGCGCTCTCTGCCTTGTCGGCATCGATTTCGTACACATTGCCGTTTGCTGAATCTACCGCAAAGACAACAGCGCTCGAGCCTTGCGGTGCTACCAACAGATTGCAGCCCGTCAATCCTGCGAGCAGCAGCGCGATCATCCCTGCAATCAGAACCGGACGCCTGATCCTTTGCCACAGCTTGTTCATACTCAACCTCCTCATGCATATTCAAAATGGGCAATAGCCCAATTTTCTCTTGTGCGGAGCCAATCGTTCTGTTTTTTTGTCAGTTCTGTCCGGGGTTTGTCCTTTCGAACCGCAGCGTTAGGGTTGCGGACAGAGAAAAGCCCGGCATCGGGTAGCCTTTTACCGCTTCGTAGCGCTCATCAAACAGATTCTGGAAAGAAAGCTCGAAGTCGGAGTGCGCACCAAGCGCCCAGGTCAACCGTGCGTTCGCAATAAGCGTTGCAGGCAGAAACGCTCTGTTTCCGGTCGTAGTAAAGCGAAGGCTCTGATAGGTGAACAAGAAAGCACTTTTGAAGGCCTTTGTGCTTCGGCTTGCGCTCAGAGAAGCCGCATGTACCGGAACATAGGGAACCCGCCTGTTGTCAGCGAGAGAAAGAGTGCCTGACAGCACATAGCTGTAGAGAAATGTGTAGTGTGCGCTCAGATCCCAGGACCCTGCTTTCCAAGAGCTCTCTGCTTCGATGCCGGGGTACAGCGCATTGCCAAAATTGGAAGGTTTCCATATCCCCGAATCATCCGGCTGCCAGAGAATGACATCGCGTGCATAGCGCGCAAACGTCCCAATCGACCACGCATATTCATCTTCTTTATGTATGAGCGATATATCGCCGGAAATGGCTGATTCAGGCTTGAGAGAGGGATTGCCTTCAGCGCCTCCCGACGCAGGCCAGTAGAGATCGTCGAAGGAAGGGGCGCGGTATGCACTCGAAATGGCGGCGCGCATGGCGGTCTGTTTGCTAAAATCGTGAATAAGCCCGAGACTGGCGGAAATACCTGACGGGAAATCGTTCGTCATATCGAACCTGAGCGTGGGAACCGCGGTCCATGTGCCGAATTCGAAGGAAGGCTCGGCAAATATCCCTCCCGAGAAACGCTCCGGCACACTGCCGCCGGCGCCCTTGACCACCGTCGATTCAAGCCTGTCGTACCGGAAGGATGCGCCTGCCTTCACTTCGCCATTCCAGGGAGGAAGCCAGGAAAGGCGCGAGTCGAGTCCTGCCCGGTACGAAATGTGGGAATCGACTGCCGACGTCTGTGATTGCTGATAGCGTATTCCTCCTGCCTGCGCATAAGGGCTCAGGTCGAGGGCAAGCGCTCCCGCAAGAAGTGCATCGGTGCGAAATTGCAATGCGAGGTTTGCGTTCCAGTCTTCCTGGTGCGCTTCTGGCGTCGGCATATCGAGTGAGCCGGGAATGCCGACCGAGCGATAGGAAATCTTCGCTGAAGATGAGATTTCTCCGACCGAAAGTGGAAATCGGCTTTGCAGGCCTCCGCTTGCCGCAAAAAGTCCTGCGTTCTCCCTGCGCCTGCGCTCTCCGTTTGTATCGTAATATGGATAGCCATTGGCAGCGCGTTCGACTTTTGCCCATGCAGAAAGCCATCGATTTTCGGCAGCCAAGGAGAGAGACTGGCCATCGATCAAGGCAGACCCGACAAACGGAATAAGAGCGGCCGACAGCCCATTCCCGATGGTAATCGAGGAAGGAAGGAACGAAGTATTCTGGAGCGATATGCGAGCAGAAAGGTTTTTCGAGCCTCTTCGCGTATGAATGTGAATGACACCTCCCACTGCATCCGCTCCATACTGCGCCGAAAGTGCACCCCGCTGGACTTCGATCTGGACAATTTGGTCGAGCGGTATTCCAAGTCGTGAAAAATCGGTAAGCCCCGTCGCGGGATCCGTCACGCGCACACCATCGACCAGGACCAAGACCTGGTTCGAAGTGGATCCCCTCAGGGAAAGGCTGGCTTGGGCTCCTTCCGCTCCGGTAGGGGAGAGAATGACGCCTGAAACGGATGATAGGAGGGATGGTAAATCGGGTGCTGCGCTCGCCTGGATTGCATGTTCGTCGATAATGGTTGTGCCTGCAGAAGGTGCAAGGAGGTCATAAGGCAAAGTTTCTTCGATTATGACAGCGGGCAGTTCAACAGTCTGCGAATACGCGCGCGGCATGCTTGCTGAACCAAGCAGCAAGACCAAAAGCAGAAATTTGACCGTACGGATTGATGGCATTGCGAACCTCCTTGCGAATCCGAGGAAAGAGGTTCACGATGTGTCCACACATCTGTACATGTGATGCCAGAAGCACGCGTAACATCAAGCCTTTTGCGTGTGTGGAAGTTTTGGGATTAGGGCGACGGCACATGGAGAGTTCCTCAAACCTCGAAGTTTTGCCCGATGTGTGATATCGGGCTCGCCCCAGAGCGGTATCCTGGCTTCCGGATCATCTGGAATACAGCGCCTTCTCGCGCCTTTATGGCGCAATGGCTGTCGGCTCTATACCGACCTGCTGCATCCATCCCCGGTTACAGTGGCGGGACCGCTGCGGATTCTCACCGCATTCCTCAGGCCCCTGGAGCTGAGTCAGGGTATATTGAGTGCTTGTGCGAGGTCAAGAGGGCACAAAAAAAGCCGGCTTGCAAAAGCCGGCTCTCGCATCGCATAGCCCCTAGGGGAATCGAACCCCTCTTTAAAGATTGAGAATCTTTTGTCCTAACCGATAGACGAAGGGGCCTCGGTCATCAGCCATAGAGGCTTGCAAGCCTCCGCATATCCGACGATTCACCTTAGATATAATAACAAAAATAAAATTCCCCAGGGAGGATTCGAACCCCCACAAGCAGATCCAGAGTCTGCCGTGCTACCATTACACAACCGGGGAATGATGGGTGTACCTTAGCGATTTTTCATGTTTTGGTCAAGAGCTTTTTGCAGCGCAGCGCCCAACCTCAGCCGTCGGTGCGGCGAATATCATACAGCTCGAGCTGTGGGCGTTCTTCTCCGTTCCAGTAATTCATTGTCACCTTGTATAGGATGTCGACTCTGTCTCCGTTTCGGAACGAAAAATCCCGCTCAAGCCTTTCTGCCCCGTCCCAGAGCATTGCAGGCCATTTATAGGTTCCGAAATCGAGCGTGAGCTTGAGGTGATTCTTGCCATTTTTCCCGACGACCTGGGCATCGATCATGCTCACCCCCCTCGAACAGAAAACGAGCGGATCATTCTCCTCGCCGAAGGGCTCAAAAAGCCGACAGAGGTTTACGAGCTCCGGCGTGACATATGCGTGTGGAAGTTCGGCGTCTATGCTGAGCTCCGGTTCTTCTGCATTATATTCTGTCTGGGCCATGAATTCCGAGAGACGTTCGAGAAAGCTTTGCCAGCGTTCGGTTTTGAGCGTAAATCCGGCTGCAGAATCGTGTCCCCCATAGTCCAGGAATAAGTCTGCGCAATATGCCAGCAGATGGGTAAGCGGAAAGTGAGCGCCTCCTCGGATGGAGCCGGTACAGGTACCATCAGCTTTGAATACCGCGACGATAACCGGCACTTTCAGTATATTGGCCGCTTTCGATGCGAGGAGCCCCGTGATGCCAGGTCTGATTTCGGCACTGCCCACGACCGCATATTTGCCGCCGCTTTTCTCGAGGCTCAGGTTCAAGGCCTCGCGGATGTTCTCCCATGCTTCGGTACCAAGCCGGCGCCGCTCGCTGTTTGCCTGAATGAGTGCAGATGCCGCACTAATGGCACTTTCGACAGTGTTTGCCTGCAAAAGATCCAGGGCGAGCTTAGGCGTGCCAAGGCGGCCTGCTGCATTGATTGTCGGCGTAATCTGCCAGGCAATTTCGATCGCTCCGAGAGGTTTTGCGAGTCCGAGGCCAGACTTGAGTTCTCGAATACCATTGCTGGGTGAGGTATTGATGCTTTCTACGCCCTTGCGGACTATGATGCGATTTTCATCTTTGAGCGGCATGAGGTCGGCTATGGTGCCGAGAGCAGCGAGCTGGAACATGCGCTCTGTCAGCAGGTTTTGGCTCTGCAATGTCTGCAGGACATAGGCGCTGAAAATGCCTTTGAGTGTATCGATTGCCGAATGGGCACTGCCTGCGTATTTTTTAAGCCTGGAAGCCCGGACGAGCGAAGGGAATGAGCTGTGCGCCATTGCAGGCCAGAATCCTGCCGAAAGCTGGCTCAGATCCATTACATCGAGCTCGGCGGCATTGCCGAAGTGCTCTCTGAAAAATGTTTGTATTTCTTTTTTATTCCAGGCAATGATAACGCGGCCGCGAAGGAATTTTTCAAGCTTTTCCAGGGTGTCCGATGGGAACATGCCATCACTGCCCGAAGGAATCTTCAATCGGGATGTCTCGATGAGATTATCGAGCCTGACAGCTTCAATGGTCAGCGCAGAAATAGAATCTGCGACCGCAGCGCTGTCAGCCCTGCCGGCAGCATCAGCAAGCGCGGCAGGCTCATCCTGTAAAAGAGCACTGCCTGCATACAGTAAGGCGAAAGGTTCCTTGTACATGCCAAGACGAGCAATCGCAAGGGCGTGCGCCAGTTTGAGGGCAACTCCGCAGCCTGAAAGATCTCGGAAGGGATAGCCGCAGTCCGGAAGTTTCGGATCGAGCACCGCTATGGCTTCTGGCGGAGAGGGCGCCTGCAGGTGATGGTGATCCGCAATTATGACATCAATGCCTTTGCCCCGTGCATACGCGACTTCATCGTGGTTTGATATGCCGCAATCCACGGTGATGATAAGGCTAATATTGTTTTCGGCCGCAAAATCGATGGCCGAAACCGAAAGGCCATACGGTTCTTCACCTTCCGGAACTTTTTGGAAGACTTCGAGCCCGAAATCTCTCAGCAATTCCATCATAAGCGCGGTCGATGTTATGCCGTCCGTATCGGAATCGCCGAAGACGAGCACTTTCTCGTCTTCATCATGTGCCATGAGAAGGCGATCGATTGCATCCTCCATCGAGGCAAAAAGGAAAGGATTATGAAGCAGCTGAAGATCATCTTCCAGGTAAAATTGCAGCTGTTCCGGTTCGGTGATGTTTCTTCTTACGAGAATGGATGCCGTCAATGTGTCGATACGATAACGCCGTGCGATTTCACGCACCAAAATAGGGTCGATTTCTTTTTTTGTCCATTTCATGGGGCAGTGATTTCCTCAATGACGAGCGATAGCGGCTGTGGCGCTTCTTTTGAAATCGATACCGCTTTGTGGGCAAGAACCATCGCGGGGTCGAGGCTCTCTTCGTCTTTTCCATATGCAATTGCGATGCGGTCTCCTTTTTTTACGAGATCGCCACGTTTTCTTTCAAAAATGAAACCTGCCGTGGGGCTTACATTGTCTTCAGTGCGATTTCTGCCAACACCGAGATAGACCCCCGCGAGCCCGATATCGAGCGCGTCGATCGACTCGATATATCCATCGTTTTCGGCTTTGAGCTCGCGTGCAAAATTCGATCGCCAGGACCCACGCCGTTCGAGCATCTCGCCGACATTGCCCCCTTGCCTTATGACATTTCGGTAGAAGCGCTCGAGCGCTGCACCAGAGCTAATTGCCTCTTCACAGCGGGCGCGTCCTTCTTCGATTGTCTCCGCGGCACCGCCCAGCACGAGCATCCATGCTCCCAGCCTGAAGGTCAGTTCCATAACATCTTGGGGGCCTTTCCCTTCAAGGCAATCCAGCGTCTCTTCGATTTCGAGGAAATTGCCGACCTTGTAGCCGAGCGGCTGGGACATGTCGGTAAGGACAGCGACGACGTGCTTGCCCATGGCACTGCCGGTTGCGACAAGGCTCGATGCAAGTGCTCTGGCGTCATTGTAGGTTTTCATGAAGGCACCTGAGCCGCATTTTACATCGAATACAATGCCATCGGCACCCTCGGCTGCTTTTTTGGAGAGAATCGAAGCGGTGATGAGTGGAATCGATTCAACGGTAGCAGTGACATCGCGAAGGGCATAGAGCTTTTTATCGGCTGGTACAACGCGGGCAGTCTGGCCGGTCATCGCAAAACCATCTTCGATGAGGCCTTTGCGGAATTCGGAAAGCTCAAGGCTTGTGCGATAGCCGGGAATGGATTCGAGCTTGTCCAGCGTTCCTCCTGTGTGGCCAAGGGCGCGCCCGGACATCATCGGGACTTTGACACCGCATGCAGCGACCATGGGAGCAAGGGGGAGGGATATTTTGTCTCCTACGCCGCCTGTAGAGTGCTTGTCGACAAAAGGGCCTGGAATACCGGACAGATCCATCCGATCGCCAGAATCGAGCATTGCCTCGGTCAGGATAGCGGTTTCCTTTGCTGTCATGCCGCGGAAAAATATCGCCATCAAAAGGGCGGAAATTTGATAATCCGGTATTTCGCCTTTTACGTATCCATCGATAATAAAACGGATTTCTGCTTCGGTGAGCGTTTCGCCCGCCCGCTTTTTCATCAAGATATCGACTGCTCTCATTGATACTGTCTCCTGCTTTGGCTGCTTCTTATTTAGGTCGCAATGAATGTGTATATTACTTCAATTATTTGATCTATAAAAGCACTAATGGAACAGTCGAAGGCTCTGCAGAGGTCCTTCGGCTGCGAGCTCCGCAAGCGATTCGATGATAGCTTCGATTTGAAGCAGCGATGGATTTGTACTCATGCATCGGGCGGCCTGGCTGTACGAAACATTAGAAATTTCCCTCAAGCATTGAAGCACCATGGCATCGATCAAGAGCATCGCCGAAGCAGGAAACCCTTGTCTTCGACGCTCTTCCGCACATCTAGCGCAGAGAAAACTCCGCTCGCCCGCCAACAGACGGCCAGGAAGCGCACCTTCTTCTGTGAATCGCTTGCCGCAACGCTCGCAAGCACTGATGTCGGGAGTCAATCCTTGGGGGGCTAGGGCATTCCAGAGGAAGGCATGCATGGCATAGGAGGCTGAGTTCTCTTCGATTGAGGGGAGTTCGCGAAGCAATGTTGTTATCATCTGCAGGGCGAGGCCATATTCACCACCAAACGCAGAGGTGCGGATTACAAATTCGGTTGCAGCGGCAGCAGCCTGCATATGCGAAAAGCTCGTGTGCAGGCTGTCAAATGTCTCGAGAATTGTGGCTCCTGTCAGCTTCGAAAAATCATTGCGGCGGTCATGGTAGACTTCGATATCGGCGAGAATATAGGGCATTGCGACAGATCTAAGCGAGCTTTTGGGCCCGCCGAAAAGAAAGAGCGATAATATGCCTTCTTTGCAGAGAAATGTGACAATCCTGTCGCCCCGGGCTGTATCCTTTGCATGGAGAAAGAGGCCATGATACCGCTCGTTTCGTTCAGCCATCGTTCAATCGTCTACAATCCACCAGTGGAAGCCATCGCTTTCGCCCGCCAGCCTCCGCTTGCGCCACGCCAGAATGCGTTCGAGTTCTTTTTTCTTATATCCCCGCGACCAGATATATGCGCTCAAGAAGCCGCCGATGTGTGCAAAATACGCCGTTCCTCCAGACTGGATGCTGGCGAGGCCAGACAGGCCGCCAAGAACCTGCAGTACGAACCAGAAACCGATGACCACCCACGCAGAAAGGGCTGTCGGAATGAAATAGAAAAGAAGTACCACAACCTTGTTCCCCGGAAACAATACGAGGTACGAAGCGAGCACACCGGAAATTGCTGCAGACGCACCGACAAGCGGCATCTGCAAGGCTGCACCACCGACCATCAGCGCAAGCAGAATCTGGAGCAGCATGCCGAACGTACCGGACAGCAGATACAGAAGAATGTAGCGAAGCTTTCCGATGCGGCACTCGACATTGTCTCCGAATACGCCAAGAAAGAGCATGTTGCCAATAATATGGGCAAAGCCCGCATGGGTGAATTGGCTTGTGATCAGCGTGAAAAGCCGGTGTCCCGACAGGATCTCTTCCGGAATGGCTGCAAGCGCCAGCGTTGCATAATCGTCGAGTGCAAATTTCTGAATGAAAACGAATACGAAGACATTGAGCCCTATGAGCGTCCAGTTGACAACAGCATTGCCGCGCCTTCCGGAATTGTCATCACCAATCGGTATCATAGTTTTACTCCTCTTTTATTGCTCGCGACAGGTTAACAATACCACAGGAGCGGACTGCAGGCTAGCGATTCGGCTGGCAGCGCATTCAGCAAGTCTGCAAGGCGGGGGCTGCCCTTAGGGGCTTCTCTGTCGGCCTTGCCCCAGCGCG
>Ga0078972_1004076_pt1 | contig 41507 bp, 28 predicted proteins | sample YelNatPaOPGAMG01_FD_67568 | JGI IMG/M metagenome (GOLD analysis project Ga0078972, IMG submission 67568) | Hot spring thermophilic microbial communities from Obsidian Pool, Yellowstone National Park, USA - OP-RAMG-01 (SPADES assembly) (version 2) | ecosystem: Environmental > Aquatic > Thermal...
CCGGTCGTCCAAATGCCGTGTCTGTCCCCATATTCCGCCCCCCCTGCGCCCTTTCAGTCACCTTGTTGAAAGTTGCGCGTTGAACGTTCCTGATCGGTATACTGGACATCGTGTCTGTCCCCGTATCTGGGCCGGCAGGTGCATTGACAGGTCCCGGCAAAAAGCCCGGGCGCCCGAATATCGTGCCTGTCCCCGTTCTTCCGGACACGGGCGGCCAAACACCGTGTCTGTCCCCATATTTGGTCCCGCGCAGATTATCCGATATGATACCTCGAAGGCGGCACCGTGGTCATCGCACTACTCGCTGCCAGAGAAGCAGGTAATGGCAAATTGAGCAAACTTGCAGTCTCAGAACTCCTGACCCCCGAGGCTGTGACTTCAACCGCCGTGGAATTTTCCTGATACCACCGCGCCTGTAGCAGCTTTGGAAATCAATGGGTTACACGCGGAATCCATCGCTTGGTGGTTTCAGGAACGGGGTCAGACTAATTCCACGGCCTCAGGAGACCTGAGGCTTGGCACTGCGTCGCGCCGCGCTGAAAGGGGCGACTCCGTCGCCCACAGAGGGTAGAGAATCGAGTGGGATCAGTGGCCGAACAGTTCGAAGCGAAAAGTCTCGAACGACCGGCTAATCAGCGATTTCCGCGCAGATTATCCAATATTACACTACAAAGGCCGCACTCTGGTGACAAGTTGAGCAAACTCGCAGCCTGAAAATCTTCGCAAATATGATCGATTTCTCAAAATAGTAATACAGCAAGATACAGGCGATCGTTGCAGGTTCGGCGAAATAGATTTGGGACTGAGTGGACCGGTTACTCCGGCTTGGCCGAATCGGCATTTGGAGGTGGAGAATTCGTTTCTGTTGCGGGCGCGGGTGCTGTGTCAAGCACTGGCGCAGTGAATGGCTTTGCTGTTGGCGCCGCGTCCAACCCCACAAGCTCTTCGGAGAGCACGACTATCGCAATTCGGCGGTTTTGGGCGCGTCCTTCAGGTGTGCTGTTGTCTGCGATGGGACGAAACTCGCCATAGCCGACGGCGCCGATGCGACGCGGGTCCACGCCGCCCTGTTCTGTCAGGAACCGGACTGCGGCGGTGGCGCGTGCGGTTGAAAGCTCCCAATTGCTCGGGTAGCGATGGCGTGCCGAGGCACGTATTGGGACATTGTCGGTGTGGCCAATAACATGCACCTGTCGATTCGGAAACCTGGCCAGCACGGCGGCGATTTTGCGGAGCATCTCCTCGCCTTCGGGTTTCAGTGTGGCCTCACCGGAATCAAACAGTATTCGGTCCAGGATGTTGACGGTGAGTTTTCCTTGCAGCTCCGAGATTGTGACGTCTTTGGACTCTATTGCGCGGCGCATTTCGCTTTCGAGGAGTTTTTGGCTGCGTGTGGCTTCTTCTGTCTGGCGTTCGAGATCAGCGATGCGCGCCCGTGCTTTGTCGAGTTGATCCTGGAGAATCCGCGCCTGGGCCAGATTTGTTTCTGTGGTTGACCGGGTGGTATTGAGGTCGGCGATTGCGGTCTCGAGTTGGGCGTTGGCCTGTTTCAATTCGAGGCCGCGATGCCACAGGAGGAGTCCGAGGGCAGCATAAAGCAGCAACCCGGTGATTATTGCCGCCGCGATAAAGGCCTGTCTTGGCATGGTTGCGATCGAAACAAAAGCATGATGCCGGGCCAACGCCCGATCACTTCACACACCTCCAAAGGCTCCAACTCTTCCTGGGCGGCACTCTCCCGTTCGGATTGGGCGACCGCCAGTTCTGTCACGCGGCCAACCCGGGACAACAATGGCCAACACTGCCGTCCCGGTGTCGCGACGAATCGGCAGAACCGAAGTTGGCGCCGGTCCGGAACTACCGCTTGCTGTACTGGAAGCGTTTTCGTGCTCCCGGCTGACCGTACTTTTTGCGTTCGCGCATGCGGGGGTCACGGGTAAGGAAACCGCCAGCCCGCAAAGTTGCTTTGAGCGTGGGATCGGCCTGCAAGAGTGCTCTCGCGATGCCGTGCCGCATTGCGCCGGCCTGGCCTGATTGTCCACCGCCATGGACGTTGACAACCACGTCGTACTTCGAGACGGTGTCAGTGGCAACCAGTGGCTGGAGAGCGTGAGTTCTTTGCGACTCGACCGGAAAGTATGATTCAAACGGGCGGTTGTTGACCGTAACTTTACCAGAACCGGGGATGAGTCTGACTCTGGCGCTTGATGTTTTGCGGCGCCCGGTAGCTGCGAATTCAGTGACTTGGTTCATTGCTCAATCAAATCTTCAGGCACTGACCTCCAAAGGTTTCGGCTGCTGAGCCGTGTGTGGATGTGCGCTGCCACGATAGACCTTCAGTTTCGTTAGCAACCGGTCACCGAGGCGGTTTTTGGGCAGCATCCCTTTGACGGCATGATAGATGAGCCATTCAGGGTGCTTTTCGCGCACCTGTGCAACAGAAACATACTTCTCGCCCCCCTTCCAGCCGGAATAGGACATGTACTTTTTGTCCGTTTCCTTTTTGCCTGTCAGGAGGACTTTTTCAGCGTTGACCACGACGACAAAATCGCCGGCGTCGAGGAATGGCGTGAAAATGGGTTTGTTTTTGCCGCGCAGGATATTGGCTATTTCAGCCGCCAAGCGGCCCAATACCTTGCCTTCGGCATCTACCACATGCCATTTGCGTTCGTCCAAATCAACTTTAGGAACATGCGTCTTCATTCGCGTCCGAGAAAAGAGCGGCAAATTTACCACGGAGACCGCCGAAGTCAACAGTCATTTTGGCCTTGCAACAACCCGTCCATTGTTCAGGTCATCATTTGGCAGTTGCAAAGCCATGCGCGATTTCTCTGTTATGATACGGCTTGCTGGAGAATCGTCAAAGTGACATATTGCCGCTGCCCGGTACAAGTCAAAGCTGTTTCCATTATGAAACCGAACATCGACAGGCAGAGCAGGCGCCAGTTTCTCAAGGTTTCGGCGACAGCGGCTGTGGTTGCGCCCACGGTCGCGCTTGGTCAAGGAGCAAATAACGACAAGTCGGCGCCCGCAGACCTTGGGCCGTTGCCACCGCAGAAAGAAACCTTGCCTCAGGGGAAGATCTGCGGCGTTGAGTTCAGCCGGCTGATTCTTGGAGGGAATCTCATGGGCGGCTATGCTCATTCGCGTGATTTGGCGTATGTGTCGGCCCTTATGCAGCGGTACAACACCGATGCAAAGATACTGGAAACACTCGAGCTGGCCGAGACTCACGGTATCAACGCCATGAACAGTTGGGTCAGAGACGGCATCGCGCAGCTTCAGAAACACTGGAAGCGTGGCGGTAAAATGAAGTGGATCGCCCAGGCACGGCTGACGGCGGAAGGTGGGCTGGACCAGTTCAAGCAGGCGATCGATCTTGGCGCGACGGCGGTACACGTGACAGGCGATGTTGCAGACGCGCTCGTCAAGCAGGGCAAAATCGACACAATCGCAAAGATTATTTCATTCGTTCGTGACCAGAAATGCATTGCCGGTGTTGGCGCGCACGGTCTTGGGACAATTGTTGCTGTGGAAAAGGCAGGGCTGAATCCGGACTTCTACGTCAAGACCTACCATTCCCACGATTATTACACCGCTCCGAGAGAAGATGAAACGGACGATCTGGGAAAACACGATAACTCGTGGTGCAAAGACCCGGAGGAAGTGGCTGATTTCATGTTCAATGTGAAGCAGCCGTGGATTGCCTTCAAAGTCCTTGCAGCGGGTGCAATCCCGCCCCAGCGCGGTTTCCGATTCGCGTTCGAGGGCGGAGCAGATTTTATTCTTGTCGGCATGTTTGATTGGCAGATTGCAGAGGACGTAAAGATCGTCAAGGAAGTGCTGGCGGACGTCAAACGCACGCGCCCGTGGCGGTCATGAACGGGCTGACATTCTCTGTTTTGTTGCTTCTTTGTGCGCCGCCCGATAAGCGTTTGTGAACCGTTTGTGAACCGCGAGTTCGATTCTCGGGTGGGATAACGGTTTTTTAGAATCATTCACGGTCGAGAACCATCCAGAGCATGGCCACATGAGAACTACACGGCTCATTTTGCGGGCTTTCAGGATCCTCCTTGCTATCGCTTTGCTGGTTGAAGCGGGTGCAACTCGCGGAAACGAGTCAACCGATCGCAGCTCCGAGGACTCCGCCGGCACGTTCAACGTGCGAACTTACGGCGCCCGCGGTGACGGAGTCAGTTTGGACACCGACGCCATCAATCGGGCGATTGCCGCCTGTTCCGAGGCCGGTGGTGGCAAGGTGTTGTTTCCCCCGGGAAGATATTTGACCGGCACAATCCGTTTGGCGAGTCGCGTGGCGGTCTTCTTGGACGCGGGGGCGACCTTGATAGGCACGACAAACTTGGCGATGTACAGCCGTCCGCAGCCCCCGGATTACATGCCCGAGGCGAGGTGGGGCAAATGGCACAACGGCCTGATCGTGGGTGAAAACCTCGAAGACGTCACAATCGCCGGTCCCGGGGTGATAGACGGCAACAAGGTGTTTGATCCGACCGGAGAGGAACGAATGCGGGGGCCGCACACGATTGTGTTTGTGAATTGCAAGCGGTTCAAACTGCGGGACATTACGATTGTCGATTCGGCCAATTACGCCGTGTTCTTTCAGGTGAGCGATCAGGTCGAGGTGCAGAATGTCAAGTTTGTCGGCGGTTGGGATGGCATTCATTTCCGGGGAGCGCCACACAGGCCATGCCGCGGGGTGATGATAACCGGGTGTCTGTTTCAGACCGGGGACGATTCGATCGCGGGGCGATACTGGGACAACGTAATCATTTCAGGCTGCATTGTGAACTCATCGTGCAACGGACTGCGACTGATCGGGCCAGCCACACGATTGATCGTGCATAATTGTTTGTTCTACGGTCCGGGTGAACAACCACACAGGACATCCGGCGCCACTCGCAGAACGAACATGTTGTCCGGCATAATCCTTCAGCCAGGCGCATGGGATACAACCATCGGCCAGTTGGACGACGTCTTGATTTCCGATGTCACGATGCAGTCTGTGGCGTCGCCGGTCACGCTTTGGCTCAAGCGAGGGAACACTGCGGGCCGGGTTACTGTGGAGCGACTGACTGCAGGCGGCGTTTACCGGGCGCCCATCTCGGTTGAGAGTTGGTGGGAATCCCCCGTTACAAATGTCGTGTTTCGCGACGTGTCCGTTCAGTACGACGGCGGAGTTGCATTGGCCACTGCTGTCAAGCAGGTTACGGCTCCCGGTGTTGACGCGCGCTCGTTGCCTGTGTGGGGGTTTTATGCGCGGAATGTGGAGACAGTGACTTTGGAAAACGTGAGGTTGACGCTCGCGCGCAGTGACGCCCGACCAGTCATCGCAGTTGAAAAGGCCGGTTGTCTGAATCTGGACGGAGTGAAGTTTACGCGCCTGCCGGGTGTCTCCACTCCGATCATTCTCACCAATGTGACCGAAGCCAACATTCGAGAAACCGACGCTGATGGGCATATGTACAAGCCGCGTTTTCCAGCAGAGCCCGGTCAGAAACCCCTTCGGTGACCCGATAATACACCTGTAAACATTGCTGATGGCTGACGTGGTGGGACCTCGCTGGGCGTGTGCCGTCGTACATATTGCAAAATCTACGCAGAAATCGCAGCGGAGGATCCGGGCTTTTGGGCGCACTATGAGGCTGCCGTTCGCCTGACCGACCGGCTTGTATGGCGTTACTTGGACGGCCCACAGCGGCTTGCGCGTGATTGGGCATATGAAAATCCGGGTTTCTTTCAGGCAGGTGCCGCGCAAGCGGTTCACAATGCTGCGCGTGCCGGTAATCGGTATCCGGCGATATTCGGGAATTATGTCGTCTTTGAATGGGAATCGCCCGTTGCTGTCGTCGGCGTATAAGATTTGGCTGAGGTGTTGCTGTCGGATGATGTTGACCTGGAGCCAATGGGCTGGTTGCAAGTCAGAAACAACAAACATGGCGGAAGGGGTGGGATTCGAACCCACGGTAGGCTTGCGCCTACGCCTGATTTCGAGTCAGGTGCCTTCAACCACTCAGCCACCCTTCCACTCGATTGCAAGAGGCAACTCGCGCGTCGCCAGGCAAGCCAGGGCCGATCCGTTGGCTGCGCTGAAATCTGCGGTGCGGTAAAGTCTCGTGCGCGCGTTCAGTATGCCACAAATCAACCCGTCATCAAGTTGATTAGAAGCAGGTCGGGCCCCTGGCGCGGCGCAGTCTGGCTAAACGAACTTGGTACGGCCCGGCATTGCCATGGGCGTAATTGGCAGTTTCATGTCCCATGTCAATTCGTCGGGCACGAGTTTCTCCTGGGAGTTCATGGCCTGGTCCCATGTGATTTCCTGACCGGTGTAAGCGGCCATGCGGCCCATAATGGCCATGAGAGTGCTGTGGGCCATCCAAATACCGTCGTTTATCGGTTTACCCGAGCGGATGGATGCGAACAGTTCGTCGTGCTCGGTCTGGTACATGTTGTTTTTCTGGCCGGAGTAACGCCATGTTGTGACGCCTTTGATGACCGGCTCGTTCCAGCCTTTGATGGTGCCAGTGCCAGAGGAGCCGAGCAGGTAGTCGGAATTGTCACTGTAACAGCCGGCGATCTGTCTTTGAGCCATGAAAGCGCGTACGCCGTCTTCGTATTCGTAGAAGACGTCGATGTGATCGTAGATATTGCCCTCGTTGTTGGGGATTTGTCTGCCGCCGTTTGCGACTGCGCGGAGTGGCAGTTTGCCGTTCATTGCCCATGCGATTTTGTCGATGCTGTGGCAAGCCTGTTCGACGAGGCCGTCCCCGGAAAGCCACGTGAAATTGTACCAGTTGCGGAGTTGCCATTCGACATCGCTCATGCCGGTCGGGCGTTTGTCGGCCGGGGGCATTGGTTTTACAGGGCCGGTCAGGTACGTGGCATATACGGCTCTGATCTCGCCGATGGCACCGTCATGGACGCGTTTGAAGAATTCACGACGTCCGAACTCGTAGCGCCAGCAGAAACCCGCCACCAACGAGAGGTTCTTTGTGCGGGCGATTTCGACCGACTCGAGCACTGAGCGGACACCAGGGGCGTCGGTTGCCATGGGTTTTTCGCAGAAGATGTGTTTGCCGGCGAGAACGGCGGCGCGGAGATGCTGCGGTCGGAACCCTGGTGGCGCGGCGAGCAGGACAACGTCAACGCCACTGTCGATGAGGCGTTTGTAACCGTCGAGGCCGACGAACACCGTGTCCTGGGTGACTTTGACACGGTCTTGGAGCGCTGCATTGCCTTTGAGCGAGTTGATGGCGGCTTCGCATTTTTCCTTGAAAACGTCTGCAACTGCAGTGAGGACGGCGTTCTTGTCGGCTGTCAGGGCTTCCGATGCTGCGCCGGTGCCACGTCCGCCGCAGCCGATGAGGCCGATTTTGAGAGTATCTGTGCCTGCTGCAAAAACGCCTCTTGGGACTGCGAGAGTGGAGGCAATCACTCCACCGATCGCCAATGAACCTGAGGTTTTCAGGAACTGCCGACGGGAACTATTCTGGTCATTTGACATGTGTTTCATAGGAGTTGTAATCAGAACTGTGATTATGGTTGGGTTAAAGTCTGGTCCGAGGAAGGCTTGTCGGTTTCATGAGCTTCTTCGGTGGAGGTTGTCGAGGTGAGGGCGGCATCTTGCGGCATGGCGGGTGCGCCCAATTCGTTCTCGGCGATCTCGTTTTCCGCGGTTACAGGAGAGGTTCCGAGATTGTCGGTGGCGGACAATGTCTCTTGTGACCGGTCGATGGCTGTGGATTCCTTTGGGGAAGTCTGGGGCATTTCGCCGGGGCTGCCAGCAGGGGCAGCCGCGGTCTGGGGAGTGGCTGAAGTGGTTTCAGCAGCGGCCGGTACCGGCAGTTTCCATGGTTCGATCGATTCCACCCGATAACGTTTGGTCTGGCCTTCCAGTTCGAATTGCGCTTCCGCACCCACTTTTTTGTTCAGCATGGCTTGGGCGATCGGGCTCAGATACGAGATTATGTGTTTGTCGGCATCAAAGTCCCATGCACCGAGTATTATGAAGGACTCGCGGTGGCCGGTGCCGATCTCGGTGACAGTGACTTTCGTGCCGACGCTGACGACGTCGGTGCGTGGGTTGGAGAAATCGGTGCCTCTGGCGCGGACGAGTTGGTTTTCGAGCTCCTGCTTGCGGAGCATAAGGAGCCTGTGCATTTCCTTTGCAGCCTTGTACTCGTGGTTTTCAGAAAGGTCACCGTAACTTCTGGCGACGGCGATGTCGCGGGAATTTGCCGGGATGCGTTTGTGGACCAACTCGTCGTACTCGGCTTTTTTGCGTTCCAGGCTTTCCCAGGATACAAGCAACGATGTGTCCTGGCGCGAGTGATCGCCCGTTATGAGGGTTTGGACGGCGGGGCACTTTTTGACGATGCGGGCAAGGAGTGAACGCTTGTCCATGTCGTCAAAACAGGGCGAAAACTGCAGTGCCCGGGTCAAATCCTTTATTACCTCGATATCGGCGGATTCAATCAATTCAACCAGCAGATCCTGGTCGTCGAGTATGTAGTCGCGGAGCCGGTTGGTTTTCTTTTCGTTGAACTCATCACGTTCCATTGCCGCGAGCATTGCGCGGAACACCTCGGGGCCGAGAACATCGGCGTAAGTGTCGGACCTTTCCCGTGCAAGCCAGAGGAGGAGTTCACTGCTGGCCTCGTGTTGGTTGATGAGCTTGGCGAGGGTTTGCTTGAGTTCGGCCAGATGGCCTTGTTCGATGAGCAGGTCGACGCACTCGGTGCAAAGCTTGGCGGAGATCGTGTTGAGGAAATCCAACAGTATCTTGTGCCAATCGTCTGGTCGCGAGGATTGGAACGACTGCAACGCGCGTTTTTGTTTTGAGGCGGGGATTTGTTCGAGAACCAAACCCGGGTTTTCGATCTGACGCCAGATTGCTGCTTCGTCCAGTTCGCCTTCCATTCTGGGGACAGCGGCGGCGGCCCGGAGGTCTTCTCTGGTGAAAATGGCCTCGAGGGCGAGGGCGGGCAGAGTTCGCTGGTGCGAACAAATCTCCTGGTTGAGGAGCTGGATAGCTTCTGTGAAAGCGCGCAATCGATCTGGCAGATCATCCTTGTTTCTCAACAATTCGCCCGCCACGACCAATCTGGCTTTAAGTCCTTTGGCTGCCTTGAATTCCTGAAGCAATCGCTCGGTCAAAGTGATCTCCTGAGACTGGTAAATGATAGGGTCGGTTTTCTTGATTGGTATGATGAAGTGGCCGTCTTTTTTGAGCTCACGCCTTGCTGCATCCCACCACTTCTTCCAGTCATCAGCAATCACATCCGGCACCAGAACGTCCCTGATCTGGTCCACAGTTGCACTACCGCCGAAGCTTTCCAGAACCAACTTGATAAGGTCGAGGTGGTGTAGTGCGGCCATTTGGCGGAGCGATTCAATGTCCTCGGCTTTTCTGGCGAGTATATGGGTGCGGGGGATGGGCTTGAGCGATTCTGCTGCAAACGCGAGGTCCATCGAATGGCCCGGTTTGTTCGGGAAATCAATTATGAAACGGGCAAAAACTGGGTCAACCTGGCGGATACGTCCGAAGCCCCAGCCTTTGTGCACGCAATAACCCGCCTCCGCCAGTGCGACAAGGGCGTCAACGTGCCGGTGCTGAATTTTTCCAACAGCTTCAAGCTTTTCAAATTCTTCTCTCATATCGGCTTGACATAGGCTAATAACAGCCGCGGATGATTATTGCCTAATGCAGGTCCAAAAACCAAGACAAATTGCCTACCGGGTGCTGGCTCGGCACAAGCAGAGCGGCGCGTTTGTGGATTCGCTGCTTGATGCCGAGCTCGAGAACTGCGTTCTGAGCCCGGCTGATCGTCATCTTGTGCAGGAGTTGGTTTATGGCTGTGTCAGGTGGCGCGCAACGCTCGATTGGTTAATACGAAAGAAAGCCCCGGGAAGGCAACGGTCCGAGGTCGGTATCTTGCTGCAACTTGGGTTGTACCAGATGTTCTGGCTCAGCAGGATACCCGATCACGCTGCTGTGAACGAGACGGTGCAGCTCGCGCGTGAGTGCGGGCTGGGGGCGCACGCAGGCTTTATCAATGCCGTGCTTCGAGCATACGCCCGTGAAAGAAAAAGCACGATCGATTCAATCGAGAAACTCAAAACGCAGGATCCGGCTTTGGGATGGTCACACCCGTCATGGCTGGTGGACCGCTGGGTTCAGCGGTTGGGCAGGCAAAATGCAATCGCTCTTCTCGAATGGAACAACAAACCGCCACGAACGTTCGCGCGCGTCAACACGCTGAAGACCGACGCTGCCACATTGGCTGAGTTGTGGAAAAAGGAGGGAGTTGAAGCTTCGCTGTGCAGATTCGATTGGGTCCCGGATGGCACGGTTTTCGAGCTGCTGTCCCACCCGCCATTGGCAGGTTTGGATTCGTTTGCAAAAGGTTTTTTTTACATCCAAGACCCGAGCACGCTACTGGCTGTGCACGTGTTGAAGCCGCAACCGGGCGAGAGTGTTGCCGACGTTTGTGCAGCGCCCGGCGGCAAAACAACCTACATCGGACAATTGATGAACAACACAGGACAGCTTGCAGCTTTTGATCCAGCGCATGATCGGCTGGCCCGACTCAGGGTGAATTGCGGGCGGCTGGGGGTCAAATGCTCGATTGCTGAGGTGCCGAAGCCGGGTCAACAGTTCGACCGCGTGTTAGCCGACGTCCCGTGCTCGAACACGGGCGTGTTGCGACGACGGGTCGAGCTCAGGTGGAGAATTCAGCCCGGCGATTTCACCAAGTTTCAGGAAGTTCAACTCAAGCTACTGCTTGAGGCATCAGAGCTTGTGCGGAAGGGCGGCACTCTGGTTTACAGCACCTGCAGCCTTGAACCCGAAGAAAACCGTTCTGTGGTTGATTCGTTCATCGCTCGAGCACGCCGTTTTACCCTCGTCGAGGACCGGCAGTTGACACCATTCGCAGACGGTGTGGACGGCGCGTATGTAGCGAGGTTTGTGTGCGATTCTACCCCGGGAATCTCACCAGGATGAAGCTTTTGGTGTTTTGGCTGGTGAGCCGGTAATATTTCCGGGATAGACCGTCAGAGCCGCCTCGCGCTCGTGCGAGGTCCGTTCGAAAGCGCTGGCCCGCATATTTCCCAGCCTGGCGTAGCCGGAACCAAAGTTCCCTGACGCGGAAAGACCCAGTGCTTGCGCCCGTCGATCAGAAAGCTTTGCACCGCTGGGCTGGGAAATATCTGCTTCGACTTCGTCCCCTGCCCCCGGCTCACGCCTCCTCAAAAAAATACAGGCACTGCAGATACCGACTCCACGTACCGTCATGAAAAGCCCAGTGATACGTATCACCGTAACTCCGTGTCTGTCCCCATATCCCGCCCTACCATGGGCCCTTTCGGTCACCCCGTTGAACGTTGAGAGTTGAACGTTGGACGTTAAACGTTCCCGACCGGTATATCGGACATCGTGTCTGTCCCCATATCTGGGTGCCAGGGCCGGCTGGGACCACCCGACCGGTGCTTGGACAGGTCCGCCGGGTCAATAGTCCAGTCGCCCAAATTGCGTGTCTGTCCCCATATCCCGACCACCAAGCCCCTTTCGGTCACCCCGTTAAAAGTTGAGAGTTGAACGTTTCACGTTGAACTTTCCTGACCGGTATATCGGACATCGTGTCTGTCCCCATATCCGCGTGCCACAGCCAGCCTGGACCGCCGACCGGCGCTTGCTCAGGTCCATCGGGTCAAGAGTCCAGTCGTCCAAATTCCGTGCCTGTCCCCATGTCAGGCCGCCACAGCCAGCCTCGAACGTCGGACCTGCGCTTGGTCGGGTCCGGCATGTCAAAAATCCGTCCGCCCCGGCCAAACGCCGTGCCTGTCCCTCTATTTGCACCGCCACCCCCCCCAAGCACGGTGTCTGTCCCCATATCTGGGCGCCTTACCAGACTAAGGCCGCAAAACTTCATTCCGGTGAGATTTTCGTTCTGGGACCGTGGTTCAGAGAGGTGAACTGGAACCGGCGATGCCCGCCACCTGAGGATCGGGGGCTTGCTCGGGTCTGCGCACGGCGCATGACCGTCCGGCTCGAGAATCTTGTCCTCGAACGGTTCAACCACTGTTGCCAACCTCATCGCCCCCGTGGACGACAAGATTGCCCCGGTCAACACAGCGCGATGCGGCGGCATTCCTGCAGCCAACGCGGTTGTCCTGAGCGGAGCGTTCGGTTGCGGCTACGTCACGCTGAACTACTATCTTGGAGAGTATGCGCAGCAATCGCAGATTGTTGGATCATTCGAGACTTTTGCCCTTAACCTGTTCAACCACTGATGGCAACTTAACCTCCCGCGTGGGCGACAAGGTTGCCCAGGTCAGCGCAGCGCGACACGCCAGCATTTCTACAGCCTACGCAGTCTTCCGGAGCGGAGCGTTCGGTTACGGTCGCGCCGCGCTGAGGCGGATAGTGGTTCTTGGTTGGCTGGCAATGAACTTGTCACCAACTTGGAGCGCGGCTCCAGTAACGGTCAGGGAAACAACGCTGCCGGGACAAACCAAGTTTGTGCTTGTGGAACTGTTTACTTCCCAGGGCTGCAATCTCTGTCCGGACGCGGAGCGGCTGCTGGGAAACCTGGCTGACCGCAACCGGCGAATTGTACCAATCGCGTATCATGTGGACTATTTCAACTCGCCCTGGCCCGATCCTTTCTCTGACCGGCTCTACAGCGAACGGCAAATGATGTATCACATGTCTTACACGAAACCGAAACCCGCCGGTTACGGGCTTTACTACACGCCCATGCTCATGGTCGATGGCGCACAGTCCCTCAATGGCCGTGACCGGATAGGCGCGGAAACGGCGATTCGTCAGGCGCTGATGAAAGAGCCAGAGGTGGCACTCCAGGCTTCGCTAGTGTTCGGCACGCAACCTGCCAGCGGTGATCTGCGGGTTGTTGTGGCGGCTCGTTCATCGGCTGTTGCACGGCGTCAACTTGTGGTTGCCGCAGTCCTCCGTGACGATGGTCTCACCAATCGCGTTTATTCAGGCGAGAACGCCAACAGGGTGTTGGTCGCCCGCCATCCGGCGCGGAAGATGCTATCCGAGCCTCTCATACTTGAAGGACCTGCTCCCCAAACTTGCCAGTTCAAGTTCACGCTGAATTCGGAATGGGATACCAACAAATTGCGCGTGGCGGTTTTTGTTCAGGACACGCTCACCTGGCGCGTTTATCAGGCGCTCGAACTGCCTTGGCGTGCTCGATCGGACTCTCAGAAAGCCGGTCAATCGGGGCATGGCCGGTCTGAATCAGTTGTCGCGCACGGGGCCGATCAAAAGGAGCGATCCAATCGGTAGAAAACCGCGCGCGTGGAAGGCGCGTTGGTGACCACGTACTTTTCACCGACGGCGCCGACAACCGTTTGGCATTATTGCACTGCATGTCTGGTTGGTCTGATGCGGCACTTTGCCAAATCTGTCATGCCGACCGGTGGATGAAAATGATGGCCGACAGCGCAAAAAGTGCGTTCGGCGCCCATGCAGCCACGGCTGGAGGCAGATACTGGCCGGTCCCGAGCGCGAAGCTGAAGCTCCAGATGATAAAATAGGCGAACGTGATGAAGATGCTCCCGGCAACACCAACCAGTACGCTCCGCCTGGCTCCGGAGGCGCCAAAAGCCGCAGCGATGAGGACAACGACCAGACATTTCACCGGCTCAGCCAATCGACCGTGGAACTGGGTTTGGAGCCGTGCCTTGTCGCGGGGGTTCAGGGTCGGATGCAGCCTTTGATAGTCGAGTATTTCCCGGAGAGAAAGCCGGGGGCGTTTGATTGCCCGGGCTTCATTGAGTGCGGCGAACTTGATTTCGCTGTTGATTTGTTCCGGTGTTTCTTTGAAATCAGGGATGGCCATCTCATTTGTTTCGCCGCGGTATGACGGCAAACCGCCCTCGGGCGGGTAATGGAGCTCTTTCAGACCGTTGAACAACCAGAATCCGTTTGTGTATATGGCGCTTTCGGCGGCATAGCGCCGTCTTGTTCCGTCGGGCAACCGCCATTCTACGGCAACATGGCGCATTTGACCGGTGCGTTTGTTGTATGCGGAGACATTCCAGATTCTGTTGTCCTTTTCGTTGTGAAACGCCAGTCCGAGTTGCCAATCAGGTCCGAGGTCGCCAGCAGTTTTAGGGTTGTATTTGGTCAGGATTGCATTTGCTGCTTCTGCGGCATCTGGCACAACGATTTCGTTGAGTACGAAAATGATGACGCCGCAGACTGCTCCGACGACGAGGTACGGAGTGCAGATTCTCCAAAGGCTCATTCCCGCGGCGCGCATTGCAGTCAACTCGTTGTGGCGGGCGTGATTGCCAAGCACGTAGAGCAGAGCCAGCAGCAAAGAAATTGGCAGCACGGTCACCAGCAGTTCCGGCAGCCGCACGAGATAGTATTGTGCAATATCTGGAACGCGCAAATGCGCCCGCTGGAACTCGTCGAGGTCATTGAGCAGATCAAATGAAATCCAAAACACCAGGAATCCGCTCAGACAATAAGCCAGCGGAATGCTCAGTTCGCGCAAACAATACCGATCCAAGAGACGCATGCGCACCGGAATAGTCCGGCTGCTCGAGGCGATTGTCCAGCGCGCAGTCAGGTGCAATTTGCCGGTCAAAGCCAAGTTTTTGCCGGGTTGACAATTGCAAAAGGAACAGCCGGCTGTTATCCTCAGTTTGTCCGTGGTTGTTAAAGCGGTCGAATGATCTCGCGCAACCGATAATAAATGGCCGCGCGCGCCGCGTGCGGGGCGGCAGGCGTGGCTGGTGCCATAACAACTCGATATGAAAACCGAACTGTCACGCAGGTCTTTTCTCCAACAAACAACTATCGCATCCATCGCACTGGCGTTACCGGGCCGTCTGTTGGCGCAGGTTGCTGGCGCAAACAGCGATATTCGTGTCGCAGTCGTTGGGGTCGGCGGGCGCGGTGGGGCGCACATAAGCGCCTTCGAGAAAATGCCGGGCGTTCGACTGGTTGCGATTTGCGATTGTGACCGCAAGATACTCGAGGCTGCTGCGAAGAAGCTGGCCGATCGGGGTAAGCCTGTGAAAACGTTTGTGGATTACAGGCAGTTGCTCGAGGACAAAGAAGTCGATGTGATCGCCAGCGCGACACCGAATCACTGGCACGCGCTGAACGTTGTGTGGGCATGCCAGGCCGGCAAAGACATCTACATTGAAAAGCCGGTGTCACACAACGTTTGGGAAGGTCGCAAGGCCGTCGAAGCCGCCAGAAAATATCGCCGAATTGTCCAATGCGGCACGCAAAGCAGATCGTCCCGCACCGGGATCGCCCGCGCCGTCGAGTGGGTGCGTGCGGGCAACCTCGGTCGCATCAAAGTGGCACGCGGGCTTTGTTACAAGCGCCGGGCAAGCATCGGCAAGGTTGACGGCCCACAGCCGATCCCACCGGAGGTTGACTACGATCTCTGGTGCGGACCGGCCCAGAAACTTCCCCTGATGCGGAAAAGACTGCACTACGACTGGCATTGGGTCTGGAATACCGGCAACGGCGACCTCGGCAACCAGGGCATCCATGAGATGGACGTTGCGAGGTGGTTCCTTGGCGTGACGGAACTGTCACCACGAATTTTGAGTGTTGGCGGACGGCTTGGCTATGTCGATGACGGGGAGACACCAAACACGCTTGTGGTGCTTCATGATTATCCCGGCGCGCCGCTCATCTTTGAGGTGCGCGGCCTGCCAAAGACCAAAGACAGCCAGGAAATGGACAAGTACCGCGGCGCGTCAATTGGAATCGTGATCGAATGTGAAGGCGGGTACGTGACGGTTCCGAGCTATACTTCGGCCACGGCCTACGACAAGAACGGCACTGAGATCCAAAAGTGGAGCGGCGCAGAGGATCATTTTGAAAACTTCATCAAGGCCGTCCGAAGCCGCAAGATCGAGGACCTCAACGCAGACATTTTGGAGGGGCATCTTTCGAGCGCGCTTTGTCACACTGCCAACATTTCATACCGCCTTGGGAAACGTGTTCCACCGGGCCAGATTCGGGAAGCATTGCGCGCCGATGCCGGGCTTGCCGAAGCGTTTGCGCGCATGGAGGAACATCTTGCCGCAAATGGCGTTGACCTGAATACCGAACAGGCCGTTCTTGGAATGCCGCTGCGGATGAACCCCAAAACCGAGCGCTTCATAGGCAACAGAAAAGCCAACGAACTGCTCACAAGAAAGTACCGGGTTCCGTTTGTGGTGCCCAACAAGGTTTAGCCCGGTAATTTCGCCGGGCTGAAGGCACGGCTGTATTTGGGCGGCCGGTGAAATTTTCCGGTTGGGAGTTGTTCAGCCCTTTCGCTTTGATTTGTAGTAGGGATCCAAGGGATAGCACCCGCTGATTTCGCCATTGCGGGGGGCGGTTGTGCACATGCTGAACGTGCGGCAAATCTGTCTCGAGTTCATCGCGCCCTTCATCACGGCGTCAGCGAGCATCGTTGGATAGGCCAGAATCGCCCTGCCCAGTCCGACGATATCGGTCCAACCCTTGCGCAGCACGGCTTGCGCGACGTGCGGCAGGTAATCCTGAAGATACGTGTAAGCAGACCCGACCAACACCATTCCCGGTGGTGCCTGCGCTTTGAGCCGCCGCGTCGCGTCAATGTGTCTTGCCACTCCAACCAGCGGGTCTTCGGGCGGTTGATAACCATCGGATGGTGGAAAAAGTGCGGGTCGCTGTATGTGCGGGTTGTAATATGGCGATCCGCCGGTGACATTTACGATCTTGATTCCGAGTTCCCCGCAGAGTTCCAAAAAAGCAAAACTTTCAGTGAGATCAGGTTCGACCGGGTTCGCATGATTGACGGCGAACCCGTACTTGTATGGCAAGCACGATGCGAAATCGTCCGGGACTCCCGGACCGGGGCGTCCCGAGGCGTCTCGGGGAGGATCGGGATGATATGGCACCGTATCAAACGCACTCAACCGCACCGCAAGATCAATTTTCACGCCTGCGGCGCGAATTCCAGCAACCATGTCGCGCAACGGTCGTGTGCGGTTTTCGAAGCTGCCGCCGTACCGGCCCGGGCGCGTGTGCGCTGCGAGCATTTCGTGCAAGAGATAACCGTGACAATGTTTAAGGTCCACAAAATCGGCCCCAACATCCGATGCTATCTGAGCAGCGCGGACGAAATCTTCGATGATCGCCTGAATGTCGGGGTCGCGCAAAACCTGCGAGTCATCGGTCACGCCGGTTCGACGGTCGAGCAACGGATGCCGGAAAGCCACTTGCGGTTCTGATCGCCGGTTGTCATTGGGACGGCAAAAACGCCCTGAGTGGGTGAGTTGAAATCCCACGACGAGGTCTTCATCGGTGCCATAATGTTCTCGATGAGCTTTGCGCACAATGGCGATCAATTCAGCAAGGCTTTTCTTGTTGGCGTCGTTGATCACGAGCTGTCGGGGATTGGCGCGGGCGTCCACCCGAACCGCCATTGCTTCGCCGCCGAAAACCAGTTTCGCCCCGCTCTCGCCAAACCTTCGCCATCGGCGCCGTGTATCGTCTGTGGGAGCGCCTGTTGGCGTGCCGTCCCAGCCTTCCATTGGCTGTGTGGCCCACCTGTTCCCGATCCTTCTTCCGTTGATCAGGCAATTGACGATGGGTTGTGCCAGAGGAGATGTTGTTCCTGTGAGGATCGAATCGTCCGCGGGCAGGTCCAGTCCCAGTGCAGCAACGTGTTCGCAGAAAGCGGCGATGGATTTGAAGGAACTGATCTGCGGGTATGGGCGCGTTTCACTCATCGGCCGAGTTTACCAAGGCACCGAAAAGCCGCAACCGAACGCTCATCTCCTGACAACTGCGCCGGTTGCGGAAATACCGCTGTGTCGCGCGACGCTCCGTTTCTACCTGCCATGGCACGGGCTTTCAGCCCTTATTCTGACTCGCTGACCATGCCTGCGACCAATTTGTCGCTGCTTGTCTGGTGTCCTGCGGACAACGGACACTCAGCGGTGTCGGGAAGTATTGTGCCAATGTCCGGTAATACAGGTACGCAGCTTCATGAATGCCGACATACTCGAGGGATCCTCCCTCCTTTGTGGAGGCAGATTATGGCGCCCATCGGACTCCAACACGGTGCTACACGACCGGGCCGGCTCTTACGATCTTCCGACCGAGTTGAATTTCCACGTGGATATCACGCGCATGTATTGGGCGCGTTCGAATGCGCTCGGGTCGGGACATCTCTTCTGGCTGAGCGAACCCTTCAATTGAGCTACTGATTCGTAGTCGTGCTCGGCCAGCCATTTTACCATTTCCTTTTCGATTTCAGCGATGTGACCGACGCCTTTTTGCAGCAACACGGAGCAGAGCATGGTAACGTCCGCGCCAACCATGAGGAACTTCAGTGCGTCAGAGGCGGTGTGGGTGCCGCTGGTTGCGGCAAGGCTCGCTTTGAGACGCCCGAACAGGATTGCAATCCACCGCAGTGGAAGCCGGCGCGCTTGTGACGTGCTCAGGTTGAGCGAAGGCTCGATCTCGAGCGTGTCGAGGTTGATGTCGGGCTGATAGAATCGGTTGAACAGCACGAGGCCGTCGGCGCCGGCTCGATCCAATTTCTGCGCCATGTTTGCCATGTTGCTGAAGAAAGGGCTGAGCTTGACCGCCACCGGGATTGTGACGGCGCTTTTGACGGCCTTGAGAATATCGAGATAGGTGTTCTCGACGTCCAGGGCAGTCAAGGCAGGATCGGTCGGTATGTAATAGATGTTGAGCTCGAGCGCATCGGCGCCCGCCTGTTGTATCTGCTTGGCATAGTCCGTCCAACCGCCCAGAGAGGCGCCGTTGAGGCTTGCGATAACGGGAATTTTAAGAGCGCGTTTGGCGGCTTGGATGTGTTCAAGATAGGCTTCGGGGCCGATACGGAATTCGGCAGGGCGAGGGAAATATGAGAGCGCTTCGGCGAAGCTTTCCGTGCCCTGTTCGAGAGCCAGCTCGATTTCGTCTGTTTCGCGGCGAATTTGCTCCTCGAACACCGACGGGAGAACTACGGCACCTGCTCCGGCGTCCTCGGCGCGTTTGAGCTGGTCGAGTTCTGCTGTGATTGGCGAAGCGGATGGAACGAGCGGACTGCGCAGGTTAAGTCCGAGGTATTTGGTGCTCAGGTCCATTGTGGTTCCTTTCTGTTAAAGACTCTGTTTGATTTGCGAATACTGGCGCTGTTGTCTTGAGCATTTGTTCAAGCTTGACCGGCCTGTTGCTGGCTCTGGCCTTGTGCGGGGGCTGCCCCGCCATTACCCGGCTTTCGAGCGGCAATGTAATTGTAGTATTGCCATCTGCGCTCGACGTCTTTTTGAGCGAGCTCGAAGTAACGGCGGGCGTCTTCGGGTTTGATTCTTGTGAGCATCTTGAATCTGTTCTCGGACAACAGATACTCCTGGACTTTGATGCGGGGCGGAGCGGAATCAATTTGGAGCGGGTTTTCGCCTGCCGCAGCGCGCCGCGGGTCGAACCGGTACAACAGCCACTGTCCGGACTCGACGGCTGCCTTTTGCTGACGAACGCCTGCGCCGGACTCGACGGCGATGCCGTGGGCGATGCAGTGGCAATATGCAATGATGATCGACGGGCCGGGATACGACTCGGCTTCGACAAAGGCGCGGAGCGTGTGCTCATCTTTTGCGCCCATGGCGACGCTGGCGACGTAAACATTGCCGTAGCTCATGGCCATCATGCCAAGGTCTTTCTTGCCAAGAGGCTTGCCGCCCGCCGCGAATCTTGCGACAGCACCGCGCGGGGTTGATTTTGACATTTGACCACCGGTGTTGGAATAGACTTCCGTGTCAAGCACCAGCACGTTGATGTCGCGACCGCTTGCCAAAACGTGGTCCAGACCTCCGTAACCGATATCATAGGCCCAACCGTCTCCGCCGAAAATCCAAACACTTCGCTTGACAAGGTTGTCGGCCAGGGACAGCAGCATTTTTGCTTCAGGCGAACTGTCACCGGCGAGCTTTTGTTTCAAAGCAGCTACTCGCTCGCGTTGTTCGTAGATGCCAGCTTCGTCCTTTTGATCGGCATTGATAAGTGCAGAGACGAAATCGTCTCCGAGTTTGGGCGCGAGTTTCCGGAGCAGCTCACAAGCCAGCTCGCGCTGTTTGTCGATTGAAACCCTGAATCCGAGGCCGAACTCTGCTGCGTCCTCGAAAAGCGAGTTGTTCCAAGTTGGCCCACGGCCGTTGTGATCAACACAGTAAGGCGTGGTTGGCAGGTTGCCGCCGTAGATCGAGCTGCAACCGGTTGCATTGCCGATCACCATACGGTCGCCGAACAACTGGGTGACCAGTTTGACGTAAGGCGTTTCCCCACAACCGGCGCATGCGCCGGAGAACTCGAAGAGCGGACGCATCACCTGTTGTTGGCGAAGCTGTGTGACCTTGATCTTCCGGCGATCGAGGTCCGGGATGGACAGGAAAAACTCCCAGTTTGCCCGTTCCTGCAAACGCAGCGGCGCTTGCGGCTGCATGTTGATCGCCTTGAGCTTTGCCTCGGCCTTGTTCTTGGCCGGACAGACATCAACGCACAGCGTGCAGCCAGTGCAATCTTCCGGTGCAACTTGGACGGTAAACTTCATTCCCTTCCATTCCGGTGCGCGGGCATTGGTCGATTTGAACGTTGGAGGTGCGCCGTTGAGATGACCTGGGTCGTACACTTTCACGCGGATTGATGCGTGCGGGCATACAACGGCGCATTTGCCGCACTGGATGCAGGTTTTCTCGTCCCAAACAGGGATCTCGAGTGCGATATTGCGCTTCTCGTACTGGCTGGTGGCGGTCGGGAACGTGCCGTCGCACGGCATAGCGCTTACCGGGAGTGTATCGCCAAGGCCGGCGTATATCTTGCCAAGGGTTTCCTTGATGCGGTCTGGCGCTTTGCCGGAGAACGGTTCGGGAATGTCGAAGCCACTGGTGATTTTTTCCGGCACCTTCACCTCGAAAAGATTCGCGAGGGTTTGCTCGACCGCTTCGATGTTTTTCTGGACGACGTCTTCGCCCTTGCGACCGTAAGTTTTCTTGATTGTGTACTTGATTTGCTCGATTGCCTCCTCGCGCGGGAGAACGCCGGACAGGGCGAAAAAGCAGGTCTGCATGATGGTGTTGATCCGGGTGCCCATGCCGGTTGCTCTTGCGACCTTGATGGCGTCGATCACATAGAATTTGATCTTCTTGGCCACCATTTGCGACTGCATTGGCCGTGGCAGTTTGTCCCAGACCTCGTCGGGCCCATATGGCGTATTGAGCAGGAACGTGCCACCCGGCACCAACGGCCTGATCATGTCATAGCGTTCGAGGAACACAGGCTGATGGCACGCAACGAAATTTGCCTTGTCAACAAGGTATGTCGATCTGATCGGCGTGGGGCCGAATCGCAGGTGCGATACTGTCACCGCGCCAGCCTTCTTCGAGTCGTACACGAAATACCCTTGGGCGAAGTTCCCCGTGTTTTCGCCGATGATCTTGATCGAGTTCTTGTTGGCGCCGACTGTGCCGTCCGACCCCAACCCGTAAAACATTGCGCGGACCACATTTTCGCCCTCGGTCGAGAACTCGGGATCGTAATCGAGGCTCAAGTGCGTGACGTCGTCGTTGATGCCGACGGTGAAGTGGTTCTTGGGCTTTGACGACGCGGCGTTGTCGAAGACGGCTTTGACCATGGCCGGCGTGAATTCCTTGGATGAAAGGCCGTAACGCCCGGCAAGGACCAGCGGCATGGTCTTTAATTTGCCGTAGCCGGCAGCTATGCCCTCGTTCAGTGCTGCGACCACGTCAAGGTACAGCGGCTCTCCGATGCCACCGGGTTCCTTGGTCCGATCCAAAACCGACACGTACTTGACAGTCGGAGGGAGCGCTTCAAGGAACCGGCGAACATCGAACGGGCGGTAGAGGCGAACTTTGATCACGCCGTACTTGCCGCCACGGGCGTTCAAGTACTCGACGGTTTCCTGAGCGGTTTCGCAGGCCGAGGCCATCAGAACAACAACATTTGTTGCGTCCGGCGCACCTTCGTATTGGAAAATCTCGTACTTGCGTCCCGTCAGTTCAGCAAACTTGTCCATCGCCTTTTGAACGATGTCCGCGCACTGGAAATAGAATGGATTGCACGCTTCGCGGGCCTGGAAGAAAACGTCCGGGTTCTGTGCCGTGCCGCGGAGGACGGGGCGATCCGGGTTCATCGCGCGCTGCCGATGCGCAATCACAAGATCGTCATTGATCATCTGGCGCATCACGTCGTCAGGGATGATCTCAATCTTTGCGACTTCGTGCGAGGTGCGGAATCCGTCGAAGAAATGCATGAACGGAACGCGCGCTTCGAGTGTTGCGGCTTGAGCGATCAACGCCATGTCCATTGCTTCCTGGACCGAGGCGGAATTGATCATCGCAAACCCAGTGCTGCGGGCGGCCATGACGTCGCTGTGATCGCCAAAAATTGACAGCGCATGTGTCGCAAGTGTTCGGGCGGAGATGTGGAAGACGGTCGGGGTCAGTTCGCCCGCGATCTTGAACATGTTGGGGATTTTCAACAGCAGCCCCTGCGAAGCGGTAAAAGTGCATGTCAGCGCGCCCGTCTGGAGAGCTCCGTGGACCGTGGCTGCGGCGCCGGCTTCGCTCTGCATTTCGACCACGTGCGGGATGGTTCCCCACAAGTTGCGGACTCCTTCAGACGCCCATTGATCACACCACTCGCCCATCGGCGAAGAAGGCGTGATGGGGTAGATGGCCATGACTTCATTGCAACGGTATGCAACGTAGGAAACCGCCTCGTTGCCGTCGAGTGTTCTGAAAGTTTTCATTCTTATATGACAGATTTGAGCGCCCCTGCCGAGCAAACAATGCTGGCTCTTGACGAATCGCGTACCATAAGGTTAACAGCCCGGTTGCACAACGCAACAGCCAACCCGCCGGCCAAAAACCGGAATTCGCCATCAAGCCAACGGAAATGTGATAATGTCGAAAACACTGTCTGCATCGGGGTGTTCTGAATCTCCACATGCATTGCCAACTCCTTTGCAAATTTTGTGGTGCGAATAAAATTGCTTCACTGAAAGCCTGTTGTCTGCTATCCAGATCGTGAAATGCGCAACTCGGTACGCTTGTGGATTGTAATGTTTGTTTTCGGCGCCATAACGGCGTGGGCGAAGGATTTCAAGCTGCTTGACGGCAGCACCATTAGTGGCGAGCCCGCCGACGGCAACGATTACGGCGTGGTGTTTCGCATCCTTGGCGGGTTCTCGAAACGAATACCGTACAGTAAGTTCACTCAGGAAGCCCTGGCTGAGCTTGCGCAAAACCAGAAGCTGGCCCCAATGGTCGAGCCGTTCATCGACCTCCCGGCGCCGCCACGCCCGAAGCCAAAAACGATCGTTGTCAGAGAGGTGCCTCGGGTGACGAGGCCCGTCGGTCGCACATCTTTGTTCAGCTCGTTTTTCACCCCGATCGGGCTTGCCATATTCGGGGTGTTGTACCTTGCCAATCTCCTGGCAGGTTACGAGATCGCCCTCTACAAGGGACGCCCTGTCAGCGTCGTTTGTGGTCTGTCGGCTTTGTTGCCCGTGTTTGGTCCGCTGCTTTTCATGGTTTCTCCAGCCACAGCGGTCGAAGGCGCCGAAATGCCGCTGCCAGAAACGGGTCAGGAAGCGCTGCCGAGTGCCCCTGCCGGGAAAGCGGCAGGGACAACATCGAAGAGGGTTGCAGTCCCGGCTGCATCGGGCTTGCGCGTCGCCACTGCCGGAAAACAGCAAAAGGCCGGCCCCACCGAGACCAAGGTTTACAGTCGCGGAGAATACACATTCAACAGGCGTTTCATCGAAACCCAGTTCCCGGGATTTTTCCGCGTGGTGCCGAGCGAAGCGGAAAAGGACCTTGTCCTTGTCATACGGACGCCAAAGAACGAATACATCGGAAAGCGAATCAGCCGGATTTCGTCCAACGAGCTTTTCTTGCAACTGTACGAAGGCGGCGGGAAAGAGGTCAGCATCGGTTTCGGCGAGATTTCCCAGATTGTTGTCCGGCACAAGGACGCCAAAGATTGAGTCCCGAGCCTGTGGAATTCGAAAGGTTCGGGTGTTGCTGACATTATTTGGCAGTGTGGGCCATGAAACAGCAATTCGGAGATTTCACAGCCAGCGAATTGTATTGTCCGAAATGCCGTTCGGCGCGCCCGGTGCGCGAGCGCTTGCTGCTGGTGCTGCCGTCGGGCGAACTCTTCGAGTATCTGTGCACCGGCTGCGGAACCTCACTGGGCACGCGAACCGTGTCCGGCAATCCGCTGACCAACCCCCGTCCGCAGGCTCCTGAGAGACCCAGGTCTGCACGGCCAAATCGCTCGGCGCGGCTCAGCCCCAATCGAATGATCGCGGCGAGATAAATGCCTTCGTCCCAGGATTGGCACTCCTTCGCCCCGCGCTGAACAGGGCGACTTCGTCGCTGACGAGGGGAAATGCGAGTGGGACCAGCGGACGTAACCCGGTTCCCGAATCAAATCCTGATTGAAGGTTGACGATTCGGGTTTATACTTGGGCGCATTGAGACTTCCCCGATGGAAGGTTTGTGATGCAAGTGTATTTGCTCAAATCAAAGATACATCGCGCGCGTGTTACCGGGGCGAATGTCGATTATGAGGGCAGCCTCACAATCGCATCCGACCTCATGGAAAAGGCCGGATTGCTCCCTTACGAACGCATTTTGTGCGGCAATACAGCCAACGGTGCGCGATGGGAAACGTATGTTATCCCGGGCGCCACTGGCTCGGGCGATATTGTGCTCAACGGCGCGGTCGCCAGATTGGGCCGACCGGGCGATGTGATAACCATAATGAGCTTTGCCGCTGTCGATGCCACCGAAACAAAAGACTGGAAGCCACGCGTGATTGTGCTTGGCCCGGGCAATACAATCGAAACCGAACGCGGCATTTGACAGGTATGTCGGACCAACTGCCAACTCGCCCCACAACTCACCGTTAATGCCATTCACAGCCATCGAGATCGCAGAGTTCCTTGGAGGACAGGTCATTGGCGACCCCAATGTCGTCCTGACAGGGTTTGCCCCTGCCGACACTGCCAAAACCGGCGATCTTACCTTTGCCGAAAACCACACTTACTTCGCCCGCGCCGAGAAAAGCGCCGCAGCAGCAATTCTGGTGGACGGCGATTTCACGTCCGAAACCAAAGTCTTGATTCGCGTGCCCGACGCGCGTCTGGCGTTTGCCAAAGTGCTGCCGATGTTTTTCCCGGAACCTGCGGTAACACCGGGCACGCATCCAACTGCCGTGATCTCGGCCACTGCCGATGTTCATCCCACAGCGCACATTGGGCCGTTCTGCGTCATCGGCGAACGGGTCCGGATCGGCCCCGAGTGCGTGTTGGATGCAATGGTGTTTGTTGGCGACGAATGCAAACTGGGCGAAAAGGTTCGTTTGTTCCCCCAAGTCACACTTTATCCGCACACAGAAATTGGCAATCGGGTCCGCATCCACGCCGGATCGGTCATAGGATCGGACGGTTACGGGTATGTTCCCGAAGGTAAGACGCACCGGAAGGTGCCCCAGGTCGGCGACGTCATAATCCAGGACGATGTCGAGATCGGTGCAAACGTGACCGTTGACCGCGGCGCGCTCGGCTCGACCATCATCGGCAAAGGCACGAAAATTGACAACCTTGTCCAGATCGCTCACAACGTTGTGATCGGCGAGAATTGTCTTTTGGTCTCCCAGGTTGGAATCGCGGGCAGCACGCGGATCGGCAACAACGTCACCATCGCAGGCCAGGTTGGAATTGCAGGGCATTTGCGAATAGGCGACGGCGCCATAATCGCCGCAAAATCGGGTGTTATGAATCATATCCCGCCCGGCGAACATTGGGCCGGCGCGCCCGCACGTCCAAGCACCAGAATGAAACGGGCGTGGATTGCCATCGACCGTTTGCCAAGCCTGCTCAGACGAGTGGCTGCGATTGAAAGGCATCTTGGACTGGCGGGTAAACTGCATGACAAAGATTCTCCTGACAAACCCTTGGAGGATTAGCCGGACTTCGCGTCGGACAGGAATGGGGTTGCTGCAATCGGCACATTTTCGCTTTGCACCGGAATGAAGAGTGCTCTGGCTGCGGTCGGTTTTCCTGCGAATTGAGCAATGCCCGTTGGCGGCGCGTCAGGGTGCCGAGCTTGCAATGAACGCATTTATCTCACCGCGATCATTCGGTTGCGGCTGCGCCGAGCTGAGGATAACGAGTTGACCGCTCCTTCCAATGATGTAACGCCGCAAGAAAATTGGAGGGTTGGAAGACCGTGTTGATCCGGGTTTCCCGGGAAGGCGGGCACGATGTTGACAGCCTACCCGAAGAAAGCCCGCCGCTTTGGAACGGAGACCCCAACAACACCCCGGCCCCGTTTCACTGCGGAACCGAGCCGGGGCATCCGCATCCCCAATATGGGGACAGACACGATGTTTGGGTCGGATATCGAGTCTGGCACTCTATTTGATCGGCGCGTGGTGGCTGGCGCGTTGTAATCTGATCTTTTCAATTGCAGCCAATTACCGGTTGAAGGAATCATCGGCGTGTGTCTTGGACCGCATGACTCAGAGTGAAAACGTCAAACCGCGGCGGAAATCAGAGAACCTCTGGTTGAATCTGCTCTTCAACGCGGTGATTCCGGCAGTGATACTGTCGTGGTTTACGCGGCGGACGTTGCTCGGACCGAAAGTCGGACTGGTCGTGGCGCTTTTGTTTCCGCTTTCCTACGGGCTGTATGACATGCTGAAACGCAAGACCCTCAATTCACTCTCAGTAGTGGGTTTCGTGAGCACGCTGCTGACCGGTGGCCTCGGCCTCATGGAGATGAAGGGTTTTTGGTTTGCTTTCAAAGAAGCAGCGTTGCCCGTCGTTGTGGGCCTTGCCATACCGTTGTCGCTGCGCACACGACAACCGCTTGTGCGGACGTTGCTCTACAATGATCAGGTCCTGAACACCGATCGCATTCAGAACGCGCTCGAGACGCGCGGGACGGTGCCCGAGTTTGAACGGTTGCTGGCTTGGGCGTCGTGGTGGCTTGCTGTGCCGTTCGTGGTCAGCGGGGCGGTCAATTTCCTGCTTGCGCTTTGGCTTTTGCCGGTTGAATCGGGGACGGAACAGTTTGCACGGCAACTTGGGAAATTGCAGTTGTGGACGTGGCCGACGACGGTGGTGCCGGCTGGTGCGGCGGTGTTTTACATTCTATTCACGATGCTGAAGGGGATCGAACGGATCACGGGGCTGAAGGGGGAAGAACTGTTCCATCCCGCGCGTGCTGAATCGCGCGCTCGGGCAACGAACGGGAACGGCGGCCGCTGACAGAAGTGCCGACACCGCGTGTGTCAGGTCACACGACCGAATTTCTTTTCTATTTCGCGGTAGTTGATTTCGATGAGGGTTGGACGTCCGTGCGGGCATGTGTACGGCATTGTGCAACGCCGCAATTCAGCCACAAGAGCTTCGAGTTCGGGCAAATCAAGCGGATCGTGGGCTTTGACCGCGTGTCTGCAGACCGTGCGAGCGATCATTTCTTCTCCGAGGCGGAGTGCGTTGACGGCCTGGCCGGTTGCTTTGAGTTCGTCGATTACCTCGATGACGAACTGGCGCGCTTCTTTGGCTTTCACGTAAGGTGGCAAAGCATCGAGCAGAAAGGTGTTTTCACCGAATTCGCTCAGCCCAATTCCAAGGCGATTCAAGGTCGCAAGCTGTTCTTTGACGAATTGAGCGTCGCGAGGAGAGAGCTCGACTGTTGCCGGCAGGAGCAACCGTTGGCTTGGGGCCTGTCCTTGCTGAAGCCGGTTGAGCATCTGTTCGTACAACACGCGCTCGTGCGCTGCGTGCTGGTCAAGCAACACAAGGCCGCGGTCGGATTCGAACAACACGTAAAGGTGCCCGATAACGCCGACCATCCGAAGCGGGACTGCCAGCAGGGGTACCGGACCGGCAGTGGTTTGGGAAGTGCTGGCGCCGGATTGAGCGGCGGCAAAAGGGCTCGTTTTGTCAACCGTCGGCGTGGCAATCAGCCCGGAACCGATTTGTTTTGCTGCATCGGCTTCAGGTCTTGCGGCTGAGACGTCTTGGGGCTCGGCGGGCGCGACAGTGCTGGTTGGGTCGGTCTTACGCTCTGCTTGTTTGGGATACTGTGCTGGTTCGGGGGTGTGGGGTGGCGGGGTTTGTGTCTCATGCGGACGCGGCCGGACGGGTACGGCGGGCTCGGTTGTGCCGGGCTGCAGGCCGGTGGCCGGTTGGGTCTGGGGACTTTTAACGCGTGATGGCTCGCTCGGGGCAGGAGCGGTTTTGGAGATGATTTGGCCGAAAGTGCCCTGGCGCGCGTGCCAGCCAATGAGAGCTTGTCTGATCGCGTCAGTGACGGCTGCGCGGACTGCATATTCGGCCCGGAACCGGACTTCGCGTTTGGCCGGGTGCACGTTTACGTCCACCTCAGCGGGGCTCAGTTCCAGAAAGAGACAGCAGACCGGGTAACGCCCTTTCATCAGCGCAGTGTGATAACCTTCCACGAGAGCGAAGTTGAGGCCTCTGTGTTCGATTGGGCGGCGGTTGACAAATATGTGCTGGTCTTCGCGTGTGGCGCGCGAAACGCCGGGGGCGCCGATGAATCCCCAGACCAACAGTTCGGAAAGCGACGATGCTCCGGCGGCACCGGATTCGTCGGTCTGCGGGTTATCGGTTGGATGCAGGTTGGTGCGGGCCGTTACCGGGACGAGATTGAGTTCGGCGCCGTACAGGGCGCGGAGTCTCTCGCGTAACGCTTCCAGACGTGCCTCGGGCGAGTCGGGCATGGGAAGGGGCGGCAATTGCCAAACAAGGCGCTGGTCGTTGAGGAATGTGAAGCCGACCTCAGGGAACGCCAGCGCTGCCAACAACAGGTAATGCTGAATGTGGGCGCGTTCAGTGTCGTTGCTTCGCAGGAACTTTCGTCGTGCCGGGAGATTGAAAAACAACTGTCGGACCTCGACGCAAGTGCCGGGCGGGCCGCTTGCGGAGCGGACAGCGATGATTCGCCCGCCTTCGATTTGGACGCGGGTTGCTTCACCGGAATCATCGTCTTTCTCGCGCGTGGTGAGGGAGAGGCGGCTGACACTGGCGATGCTTGGCAGAGCTTCGCCGCGAAAGCCCATCGAGGAAATTGCGTTCAGGTCTTCGGCGCACTGAATCTTGCTGGTTGCGTGCCGTTCAAAACAGAGCAAAGCATCGTCGCGGCTCATTCCTACGCCATCGTCGGTCACGCGAATCAAGCTCCGTCCCCCGGCTTGGATTTCGACGGTGACGTGCAAGGCGGCGGCGTCGAGGGCATTCTCGACCAGTTCCTTGACGACACTGGCGGGTCGTTCGATTACTTCGCCGGCGGCGATTTGGTTGGCCACCTGTTCGGAGAGTAGCCGAATACGGTTCATGCAAAGCAATGGTCCGGTGCAGGTTCTTTAGAAACGGCTGCTACGCCGTGCCGCCTTGGCTGTCATCGCCGTTGGTCTCCTCACTGATCACTGGTGCGATGGCCTGAAGCCTGTCGTTTTCCTCAAGGTCAATCAGTTTGACGCCCTGAGTATTTCGGCTTGTCTGGCGAACGTCTTTGACCGAGATACGCACCATCTGACCACCGGCGGTTATCAACATTACCTCATCGGTCTCGCGCACGGTAAGAGCGCCGACGACACCGCCGGTGCGCTCGGTAATTTTCATGGTGATTATGCCTTTACCGCCGCGGCTCTGGATGCGGTATTCATCGAAACTGGTGCGTTTGCCGAGTCCGTTGCTGCCCGCAACCAGCAACGTGGCATCCGCATCCACCACGGCCAACGCCACCACGCTGTCGTTTTCTTCGAGCTCGATTCCTTTGACGCCCGTGGCTGGGCGGCCCATCGGGCGGACGTCTTCCTCGGAGAATCGGATGCTCATTCCTTCGCGTGTGATCAGCACAACCTCGTTCTGTCCGGTGGTGAGCTTGGCATCGATGAGTGTATCGCCGGGTTCGACGTTTATGGCAATGATTCCGCCGCGCCTGACGTTGGCGAATTCCGGCAAAGCGGTCTTCTTGACGGTGCCCTTTTGGGTCGCGAACAACACGTAACCCGGCTGTTTCCACGTGATGTCTTCCTTGTTGGGGCCGGCTTTGCTCTTTATGGGAATCATTGCGGCGACTTTTTCATCCGGCTGCAGTTCAAGAAGATTGGCTATACTGCGGCCCTTGGCTGCGCGCCCCATGTCGGGCACTTCGAGCACGCGCTCGACATAGACCCGGCCCGTGCTCGTAAAGAACATCAGATAATCGTGTGTGCTGGCGGTGAACAAATGTTCGATGAAATCCGGCGCTTCGCCATCGACCACGGGGGTGTCGCGAGTTGCCATGCCGATGACGCCCTTGCCGCCGCGGCGCTGGGCGCGGTAAGAGCTGATGTTGGTGCGTTTGATGAGGCCGTTGTGCGTCATTGTGATGATGACGCCCTCGTTGGCTATGAGATCCTCGATGGCTATTTCACCCTCGTCAGGAACCAGATCGGTGAGACGTGGTGTGGCGTGTTTCTCGCGGATGGCACGCAGCTCGGTCTTTATGATTTCAAGAACGCGGGCTTCTTTTGCGAGGATGTCGAGCAAATCCCGAATTGTTTCGAGCAGCTTGCGATACTCGGCATCGACCTTGTCGATTTCCAATCCTGTGAGCTGGTACAACCGCAACTCGAGGATGGCGTCCACCTGCCGTTCGGTAAGCGCATATCTGCCATTGACAATGCGCGCTTCATCGCGAATCACGATGCCCCATCCTTCGACGACCGGTCGCTGCCACTCGAAGGCAAGCAGTTTGACGCGCGCTTCTTCGCGCGTTCGCGAGCCGCGGATGATCCGGATGAACTGGTCGAGGTTGGCTATGGCGACAAGGTAGCCTTCGAGCACTTCGGCGCGTTCCTCGGCTTTGCGGAGCTCGAATCTCGTCCGGCGCAAAACGACCTCGCGGCGGTGCTCGATGTAGCAATTGATGAGCTCCTTCAGGTTGAGCGTCTTGGGGCGGCCGTGGTCAATTGCGAGTGCGTTGACTGCAAAGCTGGTTTCAAGCGCGGTGTGTTTGTAAAGGTTGTTGATGACAACCTTGGGAACAGCATCGCGTTTGAGTTCAATCACCACACGCGTGTTCTCGTCCGATTCGTCCCGGACTGCGGTTATGTCTTCCAGCTCCTTGATTTCGCCTTCGTTGACGAGTTCTGCGATGCGTTCGACCAGTTGGGCGCGATTGACATTGTACGGGATTTCAGTGATGACGATTTGTTCGCGCCCGCCCTTGAGCTGTTCGACGCCGACTTTGCCCCGGATTTTTATCGTGCCGCGCCCGGTCCTGAAATAATCGCGGATACCCTCCAACCCGCATACCATGCAGCCGGTCGGGAAATCCGGGCCTTTGATGTAACGCATCAATTCATCGACCGAGATGTCGGGATTGTCGATTTGCGCGCAAATGGCATCGATGGCTTCGCCGAGGTTATGCGGGGGGAGGTTTGTGGCCATTCCGACTGCGATGCCTGTTCCTCCATTGACGAGCAGATTTGGGAAGGCCGCCGGCAATACAACCGGTTCCTCGTGTTCCTCGTCGTAGGTCGGCACGAAATCGACGGTCTCCTTGTCGATGTCGTCCATGAGCGCTGCGCCGAGGGCGGTGAGGCGGGCTTCGGTGTACCGCATTGCGGCGGGCGGGTCATCTTCGACGGAACCGAAGTTGCCCTGGCCATCGACGAGCGGTTCGCGCATGGCCCATGGCTGAGCCATGTGCACGAGCGTTGGGTAGATCGCCTGGTCGCCGTGCGGATGGTATTTGCCCATTGTTTCACCGACGATGCGGGCGCACTTGAGATGCTTGCGGGTCGGCAGCAGTCCAAGGTCATGGAACATCGCGTACAACAGCCGGCGCTGCGACGGCTTCAATCCATCACGCGCGTCAGGCAACGCGCGTGAAATGATCACCGACATCGAGTAGTCGAGGAATGAGCTTTTGATTTCCTCGGCGACATTGATTGCCTCGACTCTTTCATTGGCGGCAAAGAGCGACCCCTCGCCGCGTTTTGGTTCCGGTGGAGCTGGTGAAGATTCGTCTTGATCAGGCATTGGCACTCAATCCTCAAACATCGAGAAAACGCACGTTGAGCGCGTTGTCCTCGATGAATTGACGGCGCGGCTCGACCTCGTCGCCCATCAGCTTGGTGAACATTTCCTCGGCCTCGACGGCGTCCGTGAGGTCCACACGGAGAAGTCGGCGTTTGGCCGGGTTCATCGTGGTTTCGAACAATTCTTTTGGATTCATCTCGCCCAGGCCCTTGAACCTCTTGATCTGCAGGCCGCGTTTGCCCACTTCCTTGACTGCGGCAAGGATTTCGGGAATCGAAAAGATGGGTTTGACCTGGGCGCGCTCGCCTTCGCCCTCGACCAACTCGAACAACGGGCGGTCTTGAGCAGCGTAATGGTCCACGCTGAATCCCTTCCGCGCAAGCCGCATCAAAAGATCCTCGATCGCCTTGCTCTCGTGCACTTCCACGTGGCGCGCGCGGCGTGATGAGTGAGCCTGGCCATTCTTCTTTTCGCTTTCGGCTTTTTCGCCGTTGCCTTCTGCATCTTCCTTCCCGAACAGGCGCAGGTCGGGGTTTTCCTCGCCAAAAGCGCGCAGTTCCTCTTCTGAGTTGAAATAGATGACCTTTTCCTCGTTGCCCTCGCGGAGCCTGACGAGGTGACGCGGCAACTCGTTCGACCCCGGCTTGCGATGCTCGACGTAGTCAGCAAAATCAACTCCGTGACGGCGCAAGGCGTTGGCGTACTTGTCGAGCGACACCAACAATTCGAGAATCTCGGCCAGTTGCTTTTGGGACAATTCCCTGCCGTCGGCAAGGTTCCTGAGGCGGACGTCTTCGGTGCCGAGTTGGATGAGGATTCTGTTCAACTGGGCGTCGTCTTCGACGTACTCGACCCGTTTTTTGCGGGTGATCTGGTAAAGGGGCGGCTGGGCAATGTAAATGTAACCGCGCTTTATCAGCTCCGGCATTTGACGGTAGAAAAACGTCAACAGCAGGGTTCTGATATGCGACCCGTCCACATCTGCATCGGTCATTATGATTATCTTGTGGTATCTGAGGCGCGAGATGTCAAAAGAACCTTCGCTCTCGCCATCGCCTATGCCGGTTCCAATGGCGGTTATCATGGTGCGGATTTCGGCGTTTTGCAGGACCTTCTCGAGCCGCGCTTTCTCGACATTTATGAGTTTGCCTCTGATCGGGAGAATGGCCTGGAACCTTCTGTCGCGCCCCTGTTTGGCCGAGCCACCAGCAGAGTCGCCCTCGACAATGTACAACTCGGTGTTGGTTGGATCGCGGTCCGAACAATCGGCCAGTTTGCCCGGCAACCCGCCACCGGTCATCGCGCTCTTCCTCACGGTCTCGCGCGCTTTTCGCGCGGCTTCTCTGGCGCGCGCAGCCATCAGGCATTTTTCGACAATCTTGCGCCCAACACTCGGGTTCGCATCCCAGTACGTCATCAAACCATCGTACACGATCGATGACACAATGCCCTCGACCTCGGTGTTGACCAGTTTGACCTTTGTCTGGGACTCGAATCTTGGGTTGGGCAGCTTGACGCTGAGCACACACACCAATCCTTCGCGGACGTCGTCGCCGGTGATTTGCGGGTCCTTCTCTTTTAGCAGGTCATTTGTACGGGCGTACTGGTTGATTGCCCGTGTAAGCGCGGATCGAAGGCCGGTCAGGTGTGTGCCGCCGTCCGGATTCGGGATCGAGTTGGCATAACACAGGAGCTGCTCGCTGTAACCGTCATTGTACTGCAGCACACAATCGACAAAAATGTCCTCGTCACGGTTTTCAACCTTTACCGTGCGCCTGGCTGAAATGGCGATCGGTTTGGGATGGATAACCTGTTTGCTCCGCCCGAGCTGCCGCACGAATTCCTCGATCCCGTCCCGGTAGAAAAAGCGCTCGGTCTTGTTTTCCGCCCGTTCGTCTGTGAGAATGATTTCCAGGCCCGGATTCAGAAACGCGAGCTCGCGCAACCGCGTCGCCAACAGATCAAATTTGAACTCGGTCGTGAGCTTGAAAATTTCGGGGTCGGGCTTGAACGTGATCAACGTGCCCGTATGCCTTGACTTTCCTATGACCTCGAGTTTCCGGATGGTTTTGCCGCGGGCGAACTCCATGTAATAAACCTTGCCATCCCGGTACACCTCAACCTTGAACCACTCGGACAGGGCATTGACGCACTTTGCACCGACGCCGTGCAACCCACCAGAATACTTGTAAGCGCCCTGCCCGAACTTGCCGCCGGCGTGCAGGTTGGTCAAAACCAGCTCGACCGCCGGCATGTTCCATCGCGGGTGAATGTCAACAGGAATGCCGCGCCCGTCGTCCCCGACCGAGCATGACCCATCGACGTGCAACGTCACTTCGATGCGTTTGCAGAAACCTGCAAGATGCTCGTCGATCGAATTGTCCAGCACCTCGAAAACACAATGGTGCAGGCCGCGCTCGTCCGGATCGCCGATGTACATGCCCGGTCGCCTCCGAACCGCTTCAAGCCCTTCCAGCTTGTCGATTTTCGATGCGTCGTATTTCTCGGTTACAGTATCACTCACAGATTGCGTAGGGCCGCTGCTCAAGACCATCTCGGCAGCTCATAACAGCTCCGGTCCGGACTCGTTGAATCTACCCGGACCAACATGCCTGATGATACACCTTCCAGCCGCTTAATAGCAACCAAAAAAAGAGAGTGCAGACCGGTATCCCCCCACATATTGGGCCCTGATAATGAGGCTGGTGGCATTAGTTGTGGTCCCACGTCTGCCACGATCAGCACGGCACGACAAGACGCCCATCTTGCAACGAGCGCTTTTGTCTCACCACGATCATTCGGCTGCGGCTATGCCACGCTGAGCTAAAAAAGCCACGTGAACGTCAACGCGCCAAACTCGAAGTAGTCCTCCTGTCCCTTGAACTCTTTGCCCCAAAACACGTAACTGAAGCTGGCGATGAATTTCCCGCTGCTGACTGCGATCCCCACTTCGGCTGCGGGCACAAACCATTCCTTATCCACGCATGGGCTGTCTTTCCATGTGTTACCGTCCAAAGTTATGTTTCGGGCGATCAGATTCCCACCAACACCCCCGTACACGTAAAAGCCCCAGTCTTTCCACGGGGAGAGCCCGGACTCGTGTTTCGGTGGCGGCAGGTGAACCATGCCGCGCATCAAGGTCATGCCGAAGTCGTTTGGGATTCGCCAGCCGACGCGCAATTGTCCGCCTACTTGGGCCTGGGTGAGCACATTTCCAAGCATTGCGTTTGCCATGGGGATTGCTTGGACGCCGAAGCTTTCAGAGTCGCCGGCAATCATGTAACGTTGGCGGTGTTCGTAAACAAGATTTAGTATCGGTTCGTTGTGGAGTTGGTAGTCCCAACCCTGTGGCAAACCGCTTCCGATCAGCCGGTGGACCTCGCGCTGGGTTTCTTTGGCCAATGACCATGGCCCGACCACTCCGGTAATGACTTTTACGCCGTTGTACGTGTTGTCGTGTTCGCTGTGGATGGACAGTCCGGCCCACAACAAGCCCGCATAAGGACGATCACCAGGATCCGGCACGGGAAGTTTGGTGTCAGATGGCGTCACCATGATCTGGCCCACATCATATCCAATTGTGCGGCGTTCTGACCGCCACGGCAGCTTGTCCACCACATTGTCAAGCCAGCTTCGGCCCGTGTGAGCAACCGAAACCGATACCCCGTCGGTGTAAAACCTGTCACTCCCGCCGAACGTGTCGTTTTCCCAACGAATTGATGCTGACCATTGTCTCGGAAGTGGTTCGTCTGCGCGGGTGATCCCCGCCAAAAACTCAATACAGACAATGCCAATAACCAGCCAGTACGATTTCATTGTTCGATCGAACACTGCTACTGCATCGGCCATTCGCAGTTGGGCGAGGATGATTTCGCAGATTTGAAATGTCGAGCGCGCTTTCTCACGAGTTGAACCTTTGGTCCGAATTTTTCCCAGCCCGGCGCAGCCGCAACCAAATGATCACGACGAGATAAAAGCATCAGTTGCAGATTTGACGCTCCGCCGCGCTGCGCTCATGGAGCCCATGCGGCCTGTCAGTCACCCCGTTGAAAGTTGAAAGTTGAACGTTGGACGTTGAACGTTCCCAGTCGATATACCGGTCAGGTTGTCCTGCTGATAACTCTCAACGTGCAACGCTCAACGTGAAACGTTCAAAGGGTGACTGGTCGTTTGGATGGAACCATGGACTTCGAGCCTGGCACTCTATTTGCCACAGCCGGGAGTGCTCATTGCGCCGTAGGCGATTGAACAGGCAGATAAAACGTCCACCCCGGTTAATTTGCAGTCTTGCTTCGAGCATTGGAGGCCGGTAGCTTCCATTCCAATCCATATGCTGGAACGCTCTGCACGGGAATCGCGGAAGGTCAATCTTCGCTCCGTCAGAGAAGATCACCGACGTGTTGTATCGGTGGCACCGCCAGGCGGAGTGCGAACAAATTCGGCGAAAGGCAATTGCTTGAACCTATCGGCCCAAGAAACCCGCGTGCTCGAGTGCATGGCGCTCGCATGGGCAATCATCACGGCTGATCCCGCGCTCGTTTTTTCTCAAAATTCGCCCGTCTCATCTTCCCCCTCGGGCGAAATACGACGCGCTGCACCACTGCAAAAAGCTTCCGCATGGTACGATTCACTGAAGGGGATTCCTCTCGGTCCTGGCACGCTTGACATCGGCGCGAACGTCCGAACGCGTTACGAATTCACAGACAATTTCAATGTCCGGGCTTACGGCACCGAAGACGACGACAACCTCTTGTTGCTTCGCACTCGGCTGAGCCTTGACTATCACTTCGGCAAACCCGCGCATGCATATGTTGAAATGCAAGATGCGCGGTACTGGCTCAGCGACCTGACGCGCTCGAAGTTCACGGGCAGCAACCCGTTTTACGACGAGTGGGACCTGCGCCAGGCATTTCTTGAATGGGAGCACATTGCACGGTCCCCGCTTGGGTTCAAGGCCGGTCGTCAAACCATCACCTATGGCGACCGTCGTGTTTTCGGCCCTGGCGAATGGGGCAACGTGGGGCGGTATTGGTGGGATGCGGTCAAGCTCTATCTCGACACGGATCTTGTCAAAGCCGACATCCTGTATGGCCGGCAGATCGTGAGCGAACCTTCGCATTTCAATGACAAGCATTTTCCATATCACATGGCAGGGGTTTACGCCCGGTTCAGAGAATTCACGAACAGTCATTTCTCGGTTCAACCCGACCTGTTCTACATCGGGCGCTACGACACCCATGGGAACCTGAAAGATGAAAAGGGCCGGTCGGGCGATGAAATCCGCCACACTTTTGGCGCGCGTGTGGAAGGCAAGGTCTGCAACGCATGGGATTACTACGGAACAGTTGCCGGCCAGTTCGGCACATACGGCAAAGGCGACATCGAAGCTCTCGGAATCATCGCCGGCGCCGGTTACACATTCAAAACCGATTGGTCGCCGCGGCTTGGAGCAGAGTTCTGTTACGCAAGCGGCGACGGTGATCCAACCGACGGCGTGCGAAACACGTTTGACAACGTTTATGGCGCCATCGACGCTTACGTTTACGGGTGGATGAACGTTGTGCCGTGGATGAACCTCGAAGATTACCAGGCGAGTTTCACTGTCCATCCCACCAACAAGCTCAAGGTCTGGGTCGAATACAATTGCTTTCGTTTGGCCGATCCCAACGACGCATGGTACTACAGCACTGGAAAGGTCATGCGCAAAGACCCCACCGGTATGGCAGGCCGTGACCTCGGCCACGAAATCAATTTGCTCGGCCAATTGAAGGTGAGCAAGACAATCGATTTTCTGGCCGGCTATGGATGTTTTTTGCCCGGCAGTTTCGTCCGCAAAACACCCGGAAGCGACGACCCGGCTCACTGGGTGTTTACACAGCTCACATTCAACCTGTGACCTGCCCCTGTTGATTCCGTAGATTTACCATGAATCGACCGCGTTCCTCGATTGTTGCGTCGGGCACAGTGCCGGTTCTTGAATCGAGCGCCTGCGCAATCGCCGGGGCAATCGCCTCAAAAGCGCACGCCGCCGAGCTGCCATGGTAAAGATCGCGCACGCCTGCTGCGATCATCACCATGCCCTGCGAGTAGCCGCTTCGTATTGACGGGTGCGTAACATGCGGAGATGCTCTCCGACATGAGAATCGCAAAGACACTTCTCGCTCTTCTGCTTCTTCACGCCGCCTGTTGCGTCAGTGCTTTCGCCGGTCAGCCGCGGCCAAACATTGTTGTCTTCCTTGTGGACGACATGGGCGTCATGGACACCTCGGTGCCGTTTCTGACCGATGATGTGGGCCGTCCCAAGCGTTATCCGCTCAACGATTTCTACCGAACGCCCAACATGGAACGGCTGGCAGGTCGGGGCATAAGATTCAACAATTTCTGCGCCATGAGCGTTTGCTCTCCCACCCGCATTTCGATCATGACCGGCCAGAACGCCGCACGACATCGCACTACAAACTGGATCAACCCCGACCAAAACAACACAGGTCCTCAAGGTCCACCCGCCTGGAACTGGCGCGGATTGAAACCCGGAGACGTGACACTGCCCGGTTTGTTGCGCGCTGCAGGCTACCGCACCATCCACATAGGCAAGGGACACTTCGCCCCGCGCAACAACCCGGGAGCAAACCCCGCCAACCTCGGCTTCGATGTGAACATCGCCGGAGCGTCCATCGGCCAACCCGGCAGCTACTACGGCACTCAATACTACGGCGGCAGAACCCCAAACACCGGCAACGCAGTGCCCCATCTCGAGAAATACCACGGCACAGATACTTTCCTCACAGAAGCGCTGACCCTCGAGGCCATGGCACAGGTTGCCGCCGCCGTTGACAAAGGCCAGCCGTTCTTCCTTCATCTCGCCCATTACGCGGTGCACGCGCCGTTCGAGTCTGATCCGCGATTTGCCGAACATTATGCGGACTCGAGCAAACCGCCCCAAGCCAGGGCATTCGCCACTTTGATCGAGGGAATCGACAAATCGCTCGGTGACATGCTCGATGGTCTCGATCGACTCGGCGTCTCTGAAAACACACTGATCTTTTTCCTCGGCGACAACGGGACCGACGCGCCCCTCGGCCATCAGCACGCCGTCGCATGCGCTGCTCCTTTGCGTGGCAAAAAGGGCGCTCATTATGAAGGTGGAATGCGAGTGCCGTTCATCGCCGCATGGGCAAAACCAAACCCGGCAAATCCGAACCAAAAACGCCTACCCATTCCCGCCGGTGCAATCCAAAGCCAACTGGCCGCCGTGCAGGATTTGTTCCCGACGATCCTCGATCTCGCCGGCGCGAAGATACCCCGCGGCCACATAGTGGACGGGCGCAAACTCGATACGTTGTTGTCGGGCCGACGTGACCCCGCCCGGCACGAGGAATTCCTTATGCATTACCCGCATTCACCGCACCGCAGCGATTATTGGACAAGTTACCGCGACGGTGAGTGGAAGGTCATCTACCATTACATCCCGTCGGAATCCACCAAGGGCGCCCATTATCAGCTATTCAATCTCAAAACTGATCCGTCCGAACAGCATGACCTCGCTGAAGGACGTCCGGTGGAATTGCGGCGCATGATGCGCCGACTTATCGCGGCGCTGGAAGAATGCCATGCTTTATACCCCGTGGACAACGATGGCACCACGCCCCTGAAACCAAGACTGCCGTGAAACCCATAAGTTGCGGCTGCGCCGCGCTGGTGAGATTTCCCGGTCAGCCGCAGGGCGCGTGAATCCGCCTCGCGGCGTCACTGGGGCTGTCACTGGGGCTTTGCCAGTTTCACCCATGCAACGACCGGGAAATGATCGCTGGGGAACTGGCCATCTTGGGAGAATGTGACCGTTTCAGCGGCGGCCACCTCGGCAATGCCCCTGCCGAGAATCCAGTCGATTCTGGCGCCGCCCTGTTTGGGGCCTGTGAAACCGTGGAAAGTGTTAATGCCCTCGTTGCGCCGTTCGCGTGCGGCCAGCCACAGGTCTTGAAAAAACCCGGACCCGACCAGGATATCGTAGGCCTTGTTCGCACCGGCAGTCGCGTTGAAGTCGCCTACAAGAATAACAGGCAAAGACGTGCGAAGCGATTCGACGCGTCCTCGTATGAGGTCTGCGCCTTTTTCACGTGCCAATTGCACTTCGTGGTCCAAGTGCGTGTTCCAAAAGTAGAATTCGGTGTTGGTTCGCCTGTCGCGAAACCGTATCCACGTCACCATGCGGCGGCACGTATTGCCCCATGTGCTGGAAGCGATAACGTTGGGCGTATCTGACAGCCAAAAGTGGTCGTACTCGACCGGGTCGAAACGTTCCGCCCGAAAGAAAATCGCCATGAACTCGCCCCGGCTTCCACCGTCGCGGCCTGTGCCCAACCATGTGTATTGGGGCAGGTCATGGGCGATGTCCTTGAGTTGCTGGTAGAGCCCCTCCTGAGTCCCGATCAGGTCGGGCATGTACTTCTCGATGCACGCTTTCATCACGGGCCTGCGTTCTGGCCATGAATTTGGCCGCGACTGGCTTGCATAACGCAGGTTAAAGGTCATTATGCACAGGGTCTCCGAACCATCCACGCTCTCGCCGGTCCTTGCCTGCACAGCAATCAACAGGGACAGACACACCCCGAGTATCAATTCATTCGTCCTGAACTTCATAGGCGCTCCACATGATCAGTGCTTGTTGCGGGTAGCCACTGGCATGCCCTCTGCTTCAATGCCTTTCTTGGGCTGACCCATATTCAAGCAAACGCCATCAGAATGCACACTCGGCCTCCCCCCGGCAAGCCCGCAGCACGGCGCGACCGCAACCGTATGATTGTCGCGAGATACAGGCGTTCGTTGCAAGCTCGGCACTCTGTCGCATCGCGGTGGTGCCACGCTCCGTTCCTACCCGCCATGGCACGGGCTTTCAGCCCTTATTCTGACTCCCTGACCACGCTTTACCTCGGGCGTTACCCAAGGCTGGTATGGAGCGAGCCTTTGGCCCTCCCCTTACGCCAGTACCACAGTTGCCGCATCCGACGCAATGGGTCCCATCCATGCGATCACAAATTTAACGGCGCCTTGCTTTGCAATCTCAACTGTGGCCTTCTCACTGACCCAAGCGCCAAGGGCGCGAACCATACCAGCGTGGTGCAACGCCCCACGAAACGGTCTCCCCCACATCACCTTACTCAATCCAAGGGCTGAAGGCCCGGCCTATTACGGCAATCCTTTCGCGGGTTTCGCGCCGCGACGTCACAGAATTTGACTATCGGTCGCAGACTCTGTATAACTATATTGAGAAATCGATCGTTTTTGCGAAGATTTTCAGGCTGCGAGTTTGCTCAGTTTGTCACCAGAGCGCGGCCTTTGGAGTATAATATT
>Ga0078972_1004077_pt1 | contig 41492 bp, 39 predicted proteins | sample YelNatPaOPGAMG01_FD_67568 | JGI IMG/M metagenome (GOLD analysis project Ga0078972, IMG submission 67568) | Hot spring thermophilic microbial communities from Obsidian Pool, Yellowstone National Park, USA - OP-RAMG-01 (SPADES assembly) (version 2) | ecosystem: Environmental > Aquatic > Thermal...
TGCCGGCTACCCGATCACGCCGGCCAGCGAGATCATGGAGCACATCTGCCGCCGCTTTGGCGAGCTGGGGCGGCATTTCATGCAGATGGAGGATGAGATTGCCTCCATCGCCTCGTGTATCGGCGCCTCGTGGGCCGGCGCCCTGGCCATGACGGCGACCTCGGGCCCCGGCTTTTCGTTGATGCTCGAGAACCTGGGCTATGCCATCGCCACCGAGACGCCGCTGGTCATCGTCGACGTGCAACGCGCCGGGCCCTCCACCGGCCAGGCCACCCGCGTGGCGCAGGGCGATGTGATGCAGGCCCGCTTCGGCGCCTCGGGCGACTATGAGATCATCGCCGTAGCCCCCTGGTCGGTACAGGAGATGTACTCAGAGACCATCCGTGCCTTCAGCCTGGCCGAGCGCTTCCGCGTGCCGGTCATCGTGCTTGCCGACGAGGCGGTGGGCCACCTGCGCGAGAGCCTGCAGATTGCGCCGACCGTGCGGCGCCACCGCCGCCCCCAGGCCGCCGGCCGGCCCCCCTTTGGCGAGGCGGAGGTGCCGCCGATGCCGGCCTTTGGGCAGGGCGAGAAGCTGCTGGTGACCGGTTCGACCCACGATGCGTGGGGCTACCGCCGCACCTCGAGCGCCGCCGCCCAGGCCACCCTGGTGCGCCGCCTGATCGACAAGGTCCGCGCCCACGAGGAGGAAATCGAGCGCACCGTGGCCTATCACTGCGAGGATGCGCCACTCGACCTGCTCTTCGTGGCCTACGGCTTTACCGCCCGCAGCGTGTTGCGCGCGGTGGCCGAGGCACGCCGCGCCGGCCGCAGGGTGGGCCTGCTGCGGCTGGCCACTGTGTGGCCTTTCCCTGCCGCCACCGTCGCCCACTATGCGACAGGCGCTCGCCAGGTGGTGGTGGCAGAGATGAACCAGGGCCAACTGCTGCGCGAGGTGCAGCGGGTGGTACCCGCAGCGCGCGGCTACCACCGCACCGATGGCGAGATCATCGAGCCAGAGGAGATGCGCAGGGTCATCGAAGAAGGAGGGGCCGATGAAGCCCGGTAGCAATGCCTCCATCCGGCGCCTGCTGCGGCCCGAAGGGCTGCCCACACCGTTCTGCCCCGGCTGCGGCCACGGCATCCTGCTGGGGGCGCTCCTGCGGGCCATCGACGAGTCGCCGTGGCCCATCGAAGAGTACCTCTTCGTCTCGGGCATCGGCTGCGCCGGCTGGATCCCCAGCCCCCACATCGCCGCCGACACCCTGCACGTCACCCACGGCCGGCCGCTGGCCTTCGCCACCGGCGCCAAGGTCGTCAACCCCAACCTGCGTGTGGTGGTGATCGGCGGCGATGGCGACCTGGCCTCCATCGGCGGCAACCACCTGATCCACGCCGCGCGGCGCAACCTGCCGATGGCTGTGCTCTGCGCCAACAACGAGACCTACGGCATGACCGGCGGCCAGGTCACACCTACCACCCCCACCGGAGCGCGGACGGCGACGACCCCCGACGGCAACCCCGACCGCGCCTTCGACCTGGTGCGCCTGGTAGAAGCGGCCGGTGCCACCTACGTGGCGCGCTACTCGGTGGCCCACACGCGGCCGCTGATCCGTGCCATCCGTCGCGCCCTGGCCCACCCTGGCTTTGCCTTCATCGAGGTGCTTTCGCCATGCCCCACCCAGGCCGGCCGGCGCAACCGGCTGGGCACACCGGCCGAGATGCTGAGGGCACTGCAACAGCGTTGCATCCCCCTCTCTCGGGCACGCCAGATGCCGGCCGAGGAGCTCGCCGGCAAGGTCCTGATCGGCGAGTTCGTTGGAGGCTCCGAGAGCTGATGGTGCCGACTGTCGACCCTGAACGGATCGAGACCCTGCGCGACGAACGGGGCCACCGCCGCCCCGAGCTGCGCCTGCACACCGAGGCGCAGGCACTGGCCTTTATCGACAAGGTCGGCTTCTGCTTCCTGTTTGCCTCCCGCGGCCTGGCCATGCCCACGCTGTGGGAGGCCATCTGCGGCGAGGCGCGCCCCCTGCCCCGCCATCACGACGACGCGGACCTGGGCCGCACCTGGGAATGGAAGGATACCCTGCCCGCTCGCAAGGCCTGCTTCTACGGCAAGCTCCTGCGCCAGACGCCGACCCTGATCTCCCTCTCCTTCGTGCCCTACTTCTACGCGCTCTCGCCGAACTATGGCGAGCTCGACGACTACCTGGAGGAGTACCGGCAGGGGCAGCTCTCGGTGGAAGCCAAGTGGGTGTACGAGGCGCTTCTCAACGGGGGCCCGCAATCCACAACGCGGTTGCGCAAGGTGGCGGGGCTGGAGGGCAAGGCCAACATGCGCCGCTTCGACCGCGCCCTCGCCGAGCTCCAGGCGACCCTGAAGATCGTCAAGGTCGGCACCTCCGACGCCAACGCCTGGGGCTACTGCTACGTCTACGACCTGTTCCTGCGCCAGTACCCCGAGGCAGCGGCCCAGGCCCGCGGCATCTCTTCGGTGCAGGCAGAGGACGCCCTGGTCCTCAAATACCTCGAGTCGGCCGTATGCGTGCCGGAGAGTGAGATCGCTCGCCTGTTCGGGTGGGAAGCCTGGCGCATCGAGAGGCTGATCACCCGCTTGAAGGCGATTGGGGAGATCACAGAGGTAGAGTGGCCGGGCCGGAGAGGCGCCCACATCGCCCGCTCCGCCGACCTGGCGCTGATCCGATGCACCCCAGCCATCTGCTAGGGCGTAGCATAGCCCCTTGTGACCGTCAGCTCAGCCACCCGCGGCGCGCCAGTTCATCCCTGGCGGTGCTGGTCCCGCCGCCGGCCGAGGGGGCGAATGCCTCCTGCAATGCCCCGGCGAGGTCGATCCCCTGCAGCTCTGACGCCGCCAGGAGCTGCGCTCCGATGGCGTCCAGGTCTTGGCGCAGCGCCGCTACGATGTAGGCCAGGCCGGCCAACCGCTCACGCGCGCTCGACGGCCGGCCGCTCGTCCTCTCATACGCGCCCCAGACCGTCTCCACCAGGTCCAGCAGTTCGCCGGTAAAATCGAACCGCCCTCGCTCATCCAGCATGAGACCTACCTCGACCACCCAATCGCTCGAACCGCCCCTACTTGGCCCGCACCAGCTCCGCCGCCAAGAGACCACCGAGCACGGCCACATCCTCGATGGGGAGATAGTGGCGGAGCGACGCATCGAACAGCATGTTGGCGTCGGCTGGGAACTCGTCATCGCCCGCGTAGACCACGACCGCAGCCCGCACCCGCGGCAGCACCTGGAACATGAACGAGGAGTCACCAAAGGTGAGGCGTTGCCCTCCGAGCGCCTGCGCCGCGGCTTCCAGGGCCTCGGGCCGCACGCCAAAGCGCGCCACGAGGGGCAGGCAGGCGCGCTTGCGGAACGCCGCGTCGTAGACCCGACCGTCAGGAAGCTCGCGGAACGAGAGCCAGCGGTCAGCGAGGGGTGTGCCATCCGCAGAGATGAGATAGTGCAGCAAGACCAGATGCGCGGCCGGGAAGAGGGGGCGCGCCGCCGCCAGCACCTCGCCGCTCGGCCACGCCAACACCAACTCCCGGCCATAGTAAGGCAGCGCCAGCGCCGGCCCCTGCTCGGCCTGGACCACAGTTGCCCCGGCACGGGCCGCCACCTGGTAGAGGTCGAGCGACCTCAGCTCGCGCAGTGCCTTGTCGAGCGCTGGCCCCAGAGGGTTGCGCACCTGTCGTTGCACCCTGTCCGTCACGCTGCCCACCTCAAAGCAAGAACCCCCCACGCAACCCGAGCCACCCACGATTATACCCACTTTCTCACGCCAGCACAACCGCCTCGCGGTCTACGTCAGGGCTTTTTCAAAGTCCCGTCTATGTCACCCTGAGCAGGTTCTGCGGGCCTTCCAACGTGGCGAGTGCCCGCCTGCGAAGGGTCCTGGCTACACATAACGCCGACTTTGAAAAGGCCCTGGGTCTACGTCTATCCCCAGAATCGTCCGTGGATCTACAGGCCAAGATTCAAGCTTTGCGCTCAAGCCCTCGCAGCATCGCGCTCCCGCACGGCCAGCGGCCCGCGTCCTCGCCAGCCAGCGCCGCCTCAGGGGTCACAGCGTGGCCAGTGCTGCCTCCATCCGCTCCAGCGCCTCGATGAGCAGCGAACGCGGGCAGCCAAAGTTCAGCCGCACAAAGCCCTCGCCCCCACTGCCAAACTCAGCCCCCTCGTTCATCGCCACCCTGGCCCGTTCGAGAAAGAACTTCTGCGGGCTGCCCGGGATGCCTGCCGCACGGCAGTCGAGCCAGGCCAGATAGGTGCCCTCCGGCACGCCCACACCGATGCCCGGCAAGCGCGTGCGCACATACTCCACAACGGCATCACGGTTGCCCTTCAGGTACGCCAGAACGGCATCGAGCCAGTCCTGACCATGGCGGTAGGCCGCCATGGCTGCGGTATAGTCGAGGATGTTGGGGTGCCCCACCAGGCCGGCCTGGGCGGCGCAGAGCCGCTCGCGCAGCGCGGGGTTGGGCACCACCGCAAAAGCGCAGTGCAGCCCGGCTATGTTGAAGGTCTTGCTCGGCGCCATCAGCGTCACCGTATGCTCCGCAATCTCCGGCGCCAGCGAGGCGATGGGCCGGTGCCGGTAGCCGGCATAGATCAGGTCGCCGTGGATCTCGTCGGAACAGATGGTCACCCCGTGCCGCAGGCAGATTTCGGCCATGCGCGTCAGTTCGTCCTCTCGGAACACACGCCCGACGGGGTTGTGAGGGTTACAGAGGATAAAGATGCGCGTCCGCGCGTCGATGGCGCGCTCAAAGGCCTCCAGGTCGATGCTATAGTGCCCGTCGGCCTCGCGAGTCAACTCCATCTCGCGCCGGCTGAGGCCGGTATCGCGCCAGGCCTGCAGGATCGGCGGGTACACCGGGGTCTGTACGAGCACCCCATCCCCAGGCGCCGCCACCGCGCGGCAGGCAAGCCGGAAGCCGATCACCACCCCCGGCAGAAAGACGATCGCCTCTGGGGTGACCCTCCAACCATAGAGCTGCTCCAGGCGTTCTACCAGCAGGGCGCGCAGCTCCTCAGGCTCGATGCCATAGCCAAACACGCCGTGCGCGACGCGCTCTGCCAGGGCCTGGATCACCGGCTCCGGCGAGCGAAAGTCCATGTCCGCCACCCACATGGGCAGCACACCATCGCCATACTGGCGCCACTTTACGCTGTCGGTCTCGCGCCGGTCGATCAGCCGATCGAAATCGTACACCATGATGTCCCCCCCGAATCAGTCCCCTAACGACGCAGCCACACCTCTACCTTGCAGCGCAGCACGGAACTGCGCGCTCAGGTCCGCATAGTCAGAAAGCGCCTGGCGCCCCTTGGCGTTGAGGGAGTATACCCCTGGCTCCGGGCGCTCGAACCATCCATAGACGTTGCGCCGCAGGATCGCCTGCGTCTTGGCCCCGGCGCCCAGCTCGAGGAGGCGCTCCAGGCCGAGCGGGCCATGCACATCGAGGCAGCAAGCGATATAGATGGCCTGCTCGCGGTACGCGGTGACGATGCCACGGCGCGTGCTGCCCCCGAGATTGTGGTCGCCAGAGCGGCCCGCCACCTCCGCCAACACGGCCCGGCGCCGGCGCGTGTTGCGCCGCAGCGGCAGAGGCTGGGGGTGCAGCGCCACATCCACCACCGGCACCGCGGTCGCGAAGGAGACCAGGATCAGCCCCAGCTCGAGGCGCCGCAGCAAATGCTCAACGCGCCGCCAACGGGCGCGCTCGGTCCAGAGGTCGGGTTTGGGGAGCGCCACATACACCAGGTCGGCCATGCGTTGGCGCTGCGTGGCCTGCAGCACGAGGTCGAGCGACAGGCTCCGCTTCAGCTCAACGACCACGAGCTCGTCGCCGCGGGTAGCGACGATGTCACAGTCTTTGACCTCGCTGCGCACGGTGTACCCGCGCGCAACCAGATAGTCGTGCACTGGGCCATACAGGTCCGTCTCTCGGAGCTTGGTACCCTCTCCTGCCGCCACGCCGTCCCATCCCTTCCCGCTGCAACAAGAGCAGAGTCTATCCCCTCTGCTGCGGTGGCGCAAATTCGGGGTTCAGAAAGGGGTGCGCGATTGCACGTTCCGGGCCGACTGTGGTATCATGGGCTTGACAGAATCGACAAGGGCCTCTGGCTGCCCGCAATGCATTCGGGAGGCACACCATGAGCGGCATCACCGTCCCTGTTGTCTACTTTGCGCACCCCGGCCCCGAAAACACCGAAGAGACCCTGGCGCTGGCCCGCGTTCGGGCCGAAGCGTTGGGCCTGCGCCACGTGATCGTCGCCACGACCAGCGGCGCCACGGGCCGGCGGGCTGGCGAGGTCTTCCGCGGTTTTCACGTGGTGGCAGTCACCCACTCGGCCGGCTTTGCCCGGCCCAACGAGCAGGAATTGCGGGAGGAGCACAGGGCCGCCATGCTCGCAGCGGGGGTCGACATCCTCACCTGCCAACATGCCCTGGGCGGCGTCAACCGCGCAGTGCGCAAGAAGCTGGCCACCTACCAGCTCGACGAGATCATCGCCTACACCCTGCGTGTGCTCGGCGAGGGCACCAAGGTGGCCTGCGAGATCGCCCTCATGGCCGCCGATGCCGGGCGCGTGCCCACCGGCGAACCCGTCGTGGCTATCGCCGGCACGGGCAGCGGCGCCGACACCGCCGTCGTCCTCCTCCCGGCCAACGCGCAGACCTTCTTCGACCTCAGGGTGCAGGAGTACATCTGCAAGCCCGCGTTCAGGAGCTAGCCGCGGCCTGGCCGCATCGCTGGGCGGCCGAGGGATGATGGCCCTCAAGAGCCAACCACGAACCACCTGTGTGGAATCAGGTGCGCAGGCCAGGCGGTGGCCGAGCGCACGAGAGGGGAAGCCCCATTGACTGAACCGGCGATCGGACAACCGTTGATCGTCATCGAGAACGTGACCAAGGTCTATCGGCCGGGCGCAGAGGCGTCCACGGCGCTGCGTGGCGTGAGCCTCGCCGTGGCGCCGGGCGAATTCGTGGCCATCATCGGCCCGTCGGGCAGCGGCAAATCGACGCTGCTCAACATGGTGGCCGGCCTCGACAAGCCGACCACGGGCCGGGTGTGGGTGCAGGGGCTGGAGGTGAGCGCCCTCGACGAGGAGCGCCTGGCGCGTTGGCGCGGCAGAGCTGTGGGAATCGTCTTCCAGTTCTTCCAGCTCCTCCCCACACTGACGGCGCTGGAGAACGTGATGCTGGCCATGGAACTCTCGGGGCGCTTCAGGGGCGAGCGTCGCGAGCGGGCTCTGGCGTGCCTGGCCGATGTGGGCGTCAAGGAGTTGGCCTCACACCTGCCGTCGGAACTCTCCGGGGGCGAGCAGCAACGGGTGGCCATCGCCCGCGCCCTGGCCAACGACCCTCCGCTCCTGCTGGCCGATGAGCCGACCGGCAACCTCGACTCCGCCGCCGGCGCTCACATCATCGACTTCCTGACCGAGCTCAACCGCCGTGGCAAGACCGTCCTGCTCGTGACCCACGAACTCGCCCTGGCCGCCCGCGCCCGCCGCATCATCGAAATGCGCGACGGCCGCATCGTGGCCGACAGCCTGCGCACGGAGAGCATTGGCGACGCTGGCGTCCCGGCGAGGTAGACCAGCCCGGCCTGCGCTCGGGCGCCATACGGGCACAAGGCCCTGGGCTACACAGGTTTCCAGACACAGCCTAGAGCAGCGCACGCCGCACGGCATCGAGGGCGGTGTTGGCCACCCACGGCTGCACCAGGTCAGCGGCACGGCCGGCCATATCGCGAGCGTGCGCGACGGTGCCCGCGCCGGTGTCGAGCGCGATGTAGGCCACCAGGCTCGCCGCTGTGCCCCTCGCGATCGCGGCAAGCCCCATGTCGGCGCCCTGCACCTCGCGCACCCTGCGCGCGACCAGCGCTGCCGCCTGCTCGGGGGGCAGCCCCTCCGCGCCGGCGGGCAGGCCGAGCCCCACCAGATCATCCTCGCCCGGGGCCACCATGCCCCCTCGGAAGACGTCGTGGCCCCGGGCCGCCGCCGTCAGCCGGCTGGTGATCGCACCGCCACTCACCGTCTCCGCCACCGCCAGCGTGCAGCCCCGTTGCTCCAAAAGCTGCACCACGGCGCCTTCGAGCGTCTCCTGATCGGCACCATAGACATGGTCGCCCAGGCGGCGGCGCACCTCGGCCTCCATCTCGGCCACCAGCCGCGCCGCCTCCTCCTCGGTCTCGGCCTTGGCCGCCACCCGCACATCGGTCTGCGCGGGGTGGGCGGCCAGCCCCACCGTGGGGTTTGCAGCCCGCTCCAGGTCTGCCACCAACGCATCCACCTGGCTCTCGCCAATGCCGGCGGTGTGCAGGTTGCGCACCTTGATGACGCCCTTTAGGCCGAGCTTTCGGCGCAGATAGGGCAGCACCGCATGCTCCACCAGGTAGCGCATCTCCGATGGCACACCGGGCAAGCTGATGATGATCCCACGCGGGTCCTCTACGATGAATGCCGGCGCCGTGCCCACCGGGTTGGAGATGGCGATGGCTCCCTGGGGCAGCCGCGCCTGGCGCAGGTTGTTCTCGGTCATCTGCATGCCGCGCCGGCGGAAGAAGGCCTCGATCTCGGCGACCAACTCCTCACGCAACTCCAGCGGGCGCCGGGTGGCCGCCGCCACCGCCTCGCGCGTTACGTCATCGACCGTCGGCCCCAAGCCGCCGGTCGTGATCACCACGCCCGAGCGCTCGAGCGCCTCCTCCAGCACGGCAGCGATGCGGCCCTCATTGTCGCCCACCGTCGTCTTGTAGTGCAGGTCGAGCCCAATGGTCGTCAGTTGCCGCGCCAGGTAGGCAGCGTTGGTATCCACAATCTCGCCGAGCAAGAGCTCGGTGCCAATGCTCACAATCTCTGCCCGCATGCTCGCATTCCCTCGCTGCTGGTGCCATGAACCGCAAAGGCGCCAAGGCGCCAGGACCACACCAAGCGTTTGTTGCCTGTTCCTTGGCGGCCCTTCACGCCTTCGCGCCTTCGCGCCTTCGCCGTGAGACTGTCCTGCTACAGCAGGTCCGTCCGCCCCGTGCGTTTGATCTCTTCGACCATCAACTTGACGTCCTGTGCGCGGTCCTTGGGGCAGATGAGGATCACATCGCCGGCATCGACGACGATGAGGTCTGCCACCCCAATAGTGGCCACGGTGCGCCCAGGAGCGTAGATGAGCGAATTGCGCGTGTCGAGGGCCAGGTGCTCGCTGCCACCGAGCACCACGTTGCCCGCCTCATTGGCGGCCATGATGTCGGCCAGGCTCGCCCAACTGCCTACATCGCTCCAGCCCATGTCGGCCGGCACCACCACCACATCCTCGGCGCGCTCCATGACGCCCACATCGATGCTGACGGGGCGCACCCGGCCCCACGTCTCCTCGAGCACGCTCTTCTGCTCCGGCGTTCCCCAGGCGGCGGAGATCTCCATCAGTTGGGCATACAGCTCGGGCAGCCAGCGTCGGAAAGCCGCCCAGATCGCGTCGAGCCGCCAGATGAAAAGGCCCGAGTTCCAGTAGTGGTGCCGGTCACGCACAAAGGCGGCGGCCTGCTCTGCGGGGGGTTTCTCCACAAAACGCGCCACCCTGTACACGGGCACGCCCCCCAGCCGGTGCACGAGCCGCCCACGCTCGATATAGCCGTAGCCGGTCTCGGCATAGGTGGGCTTGATTCCCAATGTGACCAGGTGGCCCCGACCGGCTGCTGCAGCGGCCACGCGCAAGAGCTCGCGGAAGCGCCCGGCATCGCCGATGACGTGGTCGGCGTGCAGCGAGATCATGATGCTCCCGGGCCAGCGCTGGCTGAGGGCCACGGCAGCCAGGCCAATGCAGGGCGCTGTGCCGCGGCCCGATGGCTCAACGATGATGTTCTCCGCCGGCACCTGTGGAAGCTGCTCGCACACCTGGGCCGCATACTCGGCGCCGGTGACGATATAGATGTGCTCGGCATCGACCATCGGCAGCACGCGGTCGACCGTGTTCTGCAGCATCGTCCGCGCATCTACCAGGTCCAGCAACTGCTTCGGGCAGTTGCGCCGGCTGCGCGGCCACAGCCGCGTGCCCACCCCGCCGGCCAGGATGACAACCGATAGCGCGGAATCACCAGTCCCTTCTGGTGATGGCGACATACAGGGCTCCTTCGCTCTTGGCAGTGCGGTTCGTAATGCGCGCATCAGCGCGCCATGCCTCAGCCCCTTCTCACCGTGAGGTCAGGGGCAGCGAGTCGGGAAGGCGACTTGCCCCCAGCTCCTCGCTGACCTGTCCACTGGTGCGCCCCCGTGGGGGAGAAGGAATAGGCGTCAGGCAGGCTGGAAAGCCTGCCCTACTCGACGTGGTACGTTACCCTTCCCTCGCGAGTCAGCACATAGCTCATTGCGCCGACCCGGTGGATGGCGCCTTTCAGCTCCAGGAGCGACAGCGCGCTCGAGACCTGGGCGATCGGCAACTGTGTGCTGCGGCTGAGGTCGTCGATGTGGACAGGCTCGGTAGAGAGCTGGCTGAGCAGCTTCGCCTCGACCTCGTTCTCGGGCACAAGGTGGCGCACTTCAGCCTGCTGCGCCAGCATCGTGAGGTTCAGCTCTTCGAGGATGTCCTCCACCCGCGTCACCAGCTTGGCCTCGCCCCGCTGCAGAAGGCGGTTGGTGCCCGCAGAGCGGCGTGAAAGGGCGCTGCCCGGCACGGCAAAGGTCTCTCGGCCCTGCTCCAGGGCGAAGCGCAGGGTGATCAGGGCGCCGCTCGTTTCCCCTGCCTCCACCACCAGTGTGCCCAGCGCCAACCCGCTGATGATGCGGTTGCGAGCAGGAAAGTTGCCCGCCTCTGGCCTGGTCCCGAAAGGGTACTCGCTCATGACTGCGCCCGAGCCCACGATCTGACGCGCCAGGTCGGTGTTCTCAGGGGGGTAGATGCGGTCGAGCGCCGAGCCGAGGACGGCGATGGTACGCCCCCCGGCAGCCAGCGCCGCATGGTGCGCCTCGGAGTCGATGCCGCGTGCCAGGCCGCTGATCACCGTGATGTGGCTGCGCGCGAGATCGCCCGCCAGTTGCCGAGTCATCTCGAGGCCGTAGCTCGAAGGGTAGCGCGTGCCCACCACGGCCACCGCCCACTCGTCATCGGCAAGGAGCGCGCCGCGCACATAGAGCACCGGCGGCGGCGCCGCGATCTCGCGCAGGCGCGCGGGGTAGGCCGGATCGTCCCAGGTCAGCACCGCCACGCCGGCCCGCTCCAGCCGCTCCATCTCGCGGTCCAGGTCCACGGCCCGCCGCACGGCCAGCAGGTTCGCCAGCGCCCGGCGGTCGAGCCCGGTCGCTTCAAGCTCGCGCGAGTCGGCGTTCCACGCCGACTCCAGCGACCCAAAGTGTTGCAGAAGCGCCCGCAGCCGCGCCGGACCAATCTGGGGGACGATATTGAAGCCGACCCAGTAGCGCAACTGCGAGCGGTCCACCGCTATGCCTCTTCGTCTTCCAATAACCCGGGCGGCAGGCTCACCACCAGGCGATGGCGGTTCAGGTCCACTTCCTGCACCACGTCGGCCACCGCCGGGATCAGCACTTCGCGCCCATCCCGCTCGGCCACATAGACGTCATTGGCGCCGGTTTCGAGGATCTCCGTCACCTGGCCCAGGAAGCGGCCGTCAACCGTCCACACCTCGAGGCCCATGATCTGGTGATAGTAGTACTCATCCTCGCCAAGCGGCACCGCCTCTTCCACTGGAACAAAGAGCAGCGCGCCACGCAGGCGCTCGGCGTCATCGGGGTTGTTAACGCCCTCGAGCTTGAGCACGACGTTCCCTTTGTGCAGGCGCGCCGACTCCACCCGGTAGGGCACCCTGTCCTCGCCGACGAAGATGTGCTCCATTCCGGAAAAGCGCTCCGGAAAGTCGGTCAGGATCTCTGCCCGCACCTCACCGCGGTGCCCCCAGGGCGCAAGCACCCGCCCCACTACCAGGTGCGTGGGTTCCTCGCGGCCGGCCTCGTCGGCCTTGCCGAGAGCGGGGCGGGTCACACGATCTCCAGCACCGCGCGGCGCCGCTTGCGTGCCGCGGCCACCCGCAGCAGCGTGCGCATGGCATTCGCCACGCGCCCCTCTCGCCCGATCACCCAGCCCTTGTCGGAGGGGCGCACGTGCAGCTCATAGACCACAGCGTGAGCGCCGCTGGTCTCACTCACTCGCACGTCCTCCGGGTGATCGACGAGGTTGCGGGCCATGTACTCAATCAGTTCTTGCACAGCACCAGCCTCACTCAGGCGGCAGCCTCAGGTGTAGCTGCCACCAGCCTGTCCATGATGCCCAGGTCGCGCAACATCTTGGCTACAGCATCGGTAGGCTGGGCGCCGTTGCGCAACCAGTACAGCGCCCGCTCCGCCTCGATATGGATGGTGGGCGGGTCGGTGCGCGGGTTATAGTGGCCGATCGTCTCGATAAAGCGACCATCGCGCGGCGTCTTTGCTTCGGTGACGACCACTCGGTACGCAGGCTGCCCCTTCGAGCCTACACGACGCAGGCGAATCTTGACCATTCCCTTCACTACCCTCCTGATCAGGTGCGCATGGCGTGGCATATGCCCCGCTGTGGGACAATCACAACTCCAGGCCCGGCGGCCCGGAGTCCGTCTGACAAGTTCATCATTTTAAGCGTCTGGGCGGTGCTGTCAAGTTCGACGGGGGTACGCTTGCTTGACGCCACCCCCTCCCCACGCTATAATCGCTCCTTAAGAATCGGTGGCTGACTGGGCAGGGGATCTCGGTGACCGACCACCTCGACCGTCCGGTGCGGGCAAGGCTTGGGGCCGCGGCCCGCGAGCGCATAAGGCGTGTCACGGCGGGCCTGCAGCACGAGGCCGACGCCCTGGCCGATGGCGTATTGGTGCCCAAGCACCGCCGCTTGGCCCCCGCGGAGCACTGGCACCCAGAGCCCGAGGAGTCGCCGGGCGAGGACGGAGCGCCTTCGACGGGTGAGGCAGTAGCGAGCCCGTCTCCTCCGCAAGCCGCAGCGCCCGGCACGCGCCAGCGGCGGATCGGGCAGCGCCTGGCCCCTACTGCGCCGGCGGCAACCGGCGAGGCTGAGGCTCCGGACCCACGGGCGCCTCAGGCTGCGCCCCACCACCGGGCACTCTGGCGCCTGGCCCGAGATCGCGCCTGGACCGCATCGTGGCTCGACCGGCTGCTCATTACCATCGAGGTGCTGGCGACTTTGGGTCTGGTGGCCGCTGCCCTGGCCTCGTTCAACATGGTCGACCGGCTGCAGCAAGACCTGGCCCGCCTGTCGGGCGCGCCGCCATCGCTGGCGGCCCCCACCCAACTCCCGACGGTGACGCCCACGCTGCAGCCCACGCCAGAGCCCAGCGCCACGCCGAGCCCGCCCGAGGCCGAGTTGCCCGGGGGCCGCAACGCCCCAACGCCCGTGGCCACGCCATCGGCCCAACCGCCTTCGTTGGTGGGCGCGCGCATCATCATCCCGGCCATCCGGGTCGATGCGCCCATCGTCGAGGGCGATGACTGGGACACGCTGAAAGATGGTGTGGGCCACCATATCGGCAGTGGCCTGCCGGGGCAGGCGGGCAACCTGGTCCTCTCGGCACACAACGATGTCTATGGAGCCATATTCAAGAACCTGGGTGACTTGCAGGCGGGCGACCTGGTGCTGATCGATACGCCCGAGCGGACCTACCGCTACCAGGTCACCTCGATCCGCATCGTCACGCCCAAGGAGACCAGCGTCATGGACCCCACCAGAGAGCCGACGCTGACCTTGATCACCTGCTACCCGCCTCTGGTCGATACGCACCGCATCGTGGTGCGCGCGAGTTTCGTCAAGTAGCAGCGCGGCGCCCACCGGGTCCGCGCCAAGCCTGAAAGGCAGAGGAGTCACATGGCCAAGAAATCTGGCAAGCATCGTTCGCAGGTGGCAAACCGACGCCCCAACGCGCCCGCGGTCAGCCGGCAGGCGGCAGTTGCTCCCACGACCCGCCCGGCGGCCGCTGCAGTGCCCCGCCCTTCGAGCCAGCCGGTGCAGGCAAGCCCGGCGCCGTCGGCGGCCGATTTGAGCCACGAGTATCGCTATGTGCTGGGAGACCTGCGGCGCGTGGGCATCCTCGCGGCATCGATGTTTGCCCTGCTCATCGCCATTGCCTTGGTAGCCCAGCTCGTGATCAAGTAGGCGCGGCTCACAAGGAGCGTCCTGCATGCCCAACCTTCGCGCTCTGCCCGAGGATGAACGACGCGCACTTGTCGAAAGGGCAGTCGACCTCGCCACGGATCACTTTGCCAGAGACGGCTTCAACTGCGCCGAGTCGGTCCTACGCGGCGTGGCTCAGGCCCTCAGCCTGCCACTCGACGACGCCCTGCTCATGGCTGCCACCCCCTTCGGCGGAGGCATCGGGCGTGCCGGCGCCGTATGCGGGGCGCTCAGCGGAGGCGTCATGGCGCTGGGTCTGGCCTTTGGCCGCACCGAGCCCAGCCCGGAGCGCAAAGAGGTCGCCTATGCGCACGCCAGGAACCTCTGGCAGCGCTTTGTCGAGCAAGCCGGAAACGAGAGCTGCCGGGCCGTCAACGCCCTCAGCTTCGGCCACCCCGATCACAAAGCCCTCTGCACCCGCATCGTGTCCGCCGGTGCCCGGCTGGCCGCGGAGGAGTTGCTGAGAGAAGGGGACTGAGCGCGCTGGGGGGAGTCTCGGGGAACCGGTCGCTTCCCCTAGACTCCCCCCAGTGCCTCTAGCTCCCCAGCAGATCGTCCGCCTCTGCCAGCACATCTTCCACCGTTGCCTCCGCCACCCACGAGGCACCGCACTCGCAGCGGCCCGTAGTTCCGCAGGCCGGGCAGGCGAGAGTCCACGAGAGGACCGGGCGGTGCCGCTGGCGCCTGAGCGGCCCGGCCGTGATCACATTGCCACACCAGAAGATGATCACCGCCGGCGTGTCGAGGGCGTAGGCCATATGGGCCGGGCCGGTGTCGTTCGACACCACGAGCGCCGCCCCCGCGACGAGCGCCGCCATCGCACCCAGGTCCAGTTGGCCGCTCAGGTCCACCACCCTCTCAGCACAGCCGGCCTTGACCGCCTCGATGACCTGCTGCTCATCGGCGCGGCCGGTGAGCACCACCTCCAGACCCCGGCGGCGCAGGTGTTCGGCCACTCGGGCAAAGCGCTCCGCAGGCCAGCGCCTCCGCGCGTCGCCCGCACCAGGGTGCACCACGGCATAGGGTGCGCCTGCTGGCCTCCACACTGCAGCAAGGCGCGCCCGGTCGCTTTCGAGCACGGGCAGGTCAGTCTGCAGCCCATCCCAAGGGACCCCCAATAGCCCCACCAGCTCCAGGTAGCGCAACACCTCGTTCTGGTAATACACGTAGCGCAGGTTGTGCTCGAGCGGCGGGCTGCCCGTTGCCCTCAGCCCCAGCGTGTGCCGGGCCCCCAGGGCTGCCACAAAGGGGTTCGAGTCGGCGCCGCCTCCGTGCATCTGAACGGCCAGGTCAAAGTGGCGTGCCCGCATGCGCGCAAAAAAGCTCTCTGCACTCTCGGCCGCCGGCGGGTCGCCGCGCCCAGGGCTGTGGATGCCACGGTAGCACGGGACGGCCTCCACCCGGTGCAGGTAGGGGTAGCGGCCTGTCAGGAACCCATGCAGCCAGGGCAGAGTCAGCAGAGTGATTTCGGCGCTCGGGAAACCTTTGGCGAGGGCACGCAGCGCGGGGGTGGCTTCCAAAAAGTCGCCGAGGCCGTTGGCACGCAGCACGGCGATTCTGCTGGGCGTCCGTTCCAACAAACGCATGCCTCTCTCGCGGATCGGCCAAAATGTAGGTACCTTGGGAGGAGAAGAGCACGATTCGTACCAGGCCATCGCCCAGAGGCTGCGGAGCTGCCCCGGCACGAGACTTGCTGGCAGGGTGCAGGGGAGTCTGCGCCTCATGCCCAGGCTCCTCCATATCACCCTAGAGGAGGCTGTGCAGATGGCCCACATTCCATCCGACGATATCCAGGTGCTGTTTCAAGAGAACACGCAGCATAGCTGGTCGGGCCTGCGCCAGGTTCTGAAGCAGCGCCAGGGAAAGGCTGAGGGCATCGAAGACTCCATCGTGAACATGCTGCTCATCATCTCGCAGAACCTCGAGCGTTCCAACCAGCCCTACCCCGGCTCTGTCGATCAGATGCAGCGGGTCCTCGACAACGAACTGAACAAAGTGACTGCCTGACGTCCCAGCGGCTTTGCCGCGGCCAGAGTCCCACTCGCCCGTGGCCGCCTCGCAGACTGCCGCCCTCACCGGCCGCCGCACGTTGCTGCCACTGCGAACATGGGGCCGTCTGAGGCAAACGGTGCCGGTGGCCCGGCGGTCTTGACGACACCGCCGCAGCCACCTGGCACAGCTTCCGCACACATCGGGCATGGAGAGGAGGAAAGATGGCGCATCTACCCATCGATGATGCCGAGATGTTGTTCAATGACAACAAACAGATGAGCTGGTCGGGGTTGCTCAACGTGCTCAAGCAGCGCAAAGGCAAAGCCGAGGGTATCTCCGACACCCTGATCGACCTGATGATGCCGATCACGCAGAGGTTCGCGCAGTCGAACAAGCCCTACCCCAACTCGGCAGAGGGGCTGCAGGAAGTCCTGAACGACGAGTTGGCCAAGGTGCCCGCTTAGCACTGCAACCATGCTCCGGACTTGGCCCCAGAGCCGCCCGGCACGGAGCTCCTGTATTGGCGGGTTGGATGGCCGCGCCTTGACCAACCCGCCAATGCGCACCATTATGTCGCCTACTTCGCCGGCCCTGGAGCCTGGGCCTTGCGCATGCTCAGGTTGATGCGCCCGCGCTCCTTGTCGACCCCGATGACCCGTACCTCCACCACCTGCCCCACCGCAACGACCTCGAGCGGGTTCCGTACGTACCGGTCTGCCATCTGTGACACGTGGACCAGACCATCCCGTTTCACACCGATGTCGACAAAGGCTCCGAAATCCACCACATTGCGCACGGTGCCCTTGAGCACCATCCCCTCCTGCAGGTCATCGATGCTCAACACATCCTTGCGCAAGAGCGGCCCCGGCAGGCCCTCCCGCGGGTCGCGGCCGGGCTTTTGCAGGTTATCCAGAATGTCGCTCAGGGTAGGCAAGCCCACGCCCAGCGTCGCGGCGAGTTTCTTGAGGTCCTGGCCCTGGCGGAATGCCGCCACCTTGGCCGCCAGGCCTGGCTCATCGGCGCGCACCCCCATCAGCGCAAAGAGCCGCTCACACGCCGGGTACGACTCGGGATGGATGAAGGTATTGTCGAGCGGGTTCTTGCCACCCGGGATCTTGAGAAAGCCCGCAGCCTGCTCAAACGCCTTGGGGCCAATCCCCGACACATTGCGTAGCTCCCCACGCTCGCGGAAGGGCCCGTTGGCCTCACGGTGGGCGACGATGGCCTTGGCGGTGCGGGCAGTGAGGCCCGAGACGTAGCGCAGAAGGGCCGGCGAGGCGGTGTTCAGGTCCACACCCACATAGTTCACGGCCGACTCCACCACCCCATCCAGCGCCTCCCCCAGCGCCCTCTGATCCACATCGTGCTGGTAGAGGCCCACGCCAATGGCCTTGGGCTCGATCTTGACCAGCTCCGCCAATGGGTCCTGCAGACGACGCGCGATGGAGACCGCCCCGCGCAGTGAGACATCGAGATCGGGCAACTCCTCGCGGGCCAGAGGCGAGGCCGAGTAGACCGAAGCCCCTGCCTCGCTGACGATCACATAGGCGCCCTTCCCAGCTTGCTCCACCGCGTCGGCAGCCAGCGCCTCTGTCTCGCGCGATGCAGTGCCATTGCCGATGGCGATGACATCCGCCCCACGTTGCGTCAGCCAGTGGACCAGGAGGCGCAGCGCCTCCTCGCGTTGGTTCTTGGGCTCGTGAGGGTAGATAGTGGCGGTGTCCAGCACCTTGCCGGTAGCGTCCACCAGCGCGAGCTTGCAGCCGGTGCGGTAGCCCGGGTCGATGCCGATTACCGTCGCCCCGCGCAAGGGCGGCTGCAGGAGGAGCTGGCGCAGGTTGGCGGCGAACACCTCGATCGCATGCGCATCGGCCGCCTCGGTCGAAACCCGGCGCAGCTCGCGCTCAATGGCCGGGGCCAGCAGCCGCTCGTAGCCATCGGCAATGGCCAGATGCAACTGCTCCGCCAGCGGCGAGTGTGGGTGTGGCCGGTAGTGCTGGGCTTCGATCTCAGCAATCAGCCGCTCACTATCGACCGCCAGCGACACTTTCAGGGCCCCCTCACGCTCGGCGCGGTTGATCGCCAGCACCTGATGCGGGGCCAGGCTGCTCAAGGGGGCCGCAAACTCGTAGTACAGCCGGTAGACGCCCTCCGGATCCGCCTCCTCGGAGGCGCGCTCCGTCCGGAGGGTGCCTCCCACCCGCGTGCGCTCGCGCACGGTGCCGCGGACTTGGGCGTCCTCGCTCACCACCTCCGCCACAATATCGCGCGCCCCGGCCCAGGCCTCTTCGCTGGAGGGCACATCTTCCTTCAGGAACGGCGCCGCCAGCGCTTCGAGGGACTCGGCGGCCCTCACCTGCCGCAGGATCATCTCTGCCAGCGGCTCCAGCCCCTTCTCGCGCGCCACCGTGGCCCGGGTGCGGCGCTTGGGTTTGTAGGGCAGGTAGAGGTCCTCCAGCGCTTGCAGCGTATCGGCACCGTGGATCGCTGCCTCCAGCTCGGCAGTCAGTTTCCCCTGCTCGGCGATCGAACGCAGCACCTGCTCACGGCGCTCCTCCAGATTGCGGAGGTAGCGCAGCCGTTCCGCGAGGTTGCGCAGTTGCTCCTCGTCGAGCCCACCGGTGACCTCTTTGCGGTAGCGGGCCACGAAGGGAATGGTCGAGCCCTCGTCGAAGAGGGCCACCGTGCGCGCCACGGCATCGGGCCGAAGCTTGAGCTCATCAGCGAGGCGCTGCATCAGATGGGGTTCGTCAGGCATAGTGTCTCCTCATGGGCACGTCGATGGCGAATGGGGGCGAGTATAGCATGGAGGAGGGGAAGGGGCAAACGTGGAGCAGGTTTCCCAACCTGCTCAGCCTCGCCGTTGCGAGAGGTGGCAGGCCAGGAAACCTGCCCCACTCGCTCGCTGAGCAGGTTTCCCAACCTGCTCAGCTTCGTCATGGCGTTGCGTTGGCAGGCCTCCAGGCCTGCCCCAATGATCGGCGGAGCAGCCCTAGTCGTCACCCAGTCCGTCGCAGAGACGGCCGTGCAGGCGCTCCCATGCCGATGACCAGCGCCACTCTTCGGGAGTACCGGCCAGACCGCGCTTGACGGGGTCACCCTCGATATAGGTGACGATCCGATGCATTTCGGCGTCGCCGCGCACCCAGTGATCGTACGACTCGTCCTGCCAGAAAGGCAGTCCGGTGCGGCCGAGGATACGGTTCGCCTGATTGGCGACGTAGCCCTTGAGCGCACGTGTGATGCGCTGCAGAGGGACAGGAGCTGTGTGTTCGAGGGACTCGTACGCGGGGTCGACGAGCCTGCGATCAAGCGGCGCCAACAGCACATGCACGTGGTTAGGCATGACGACGAAAGCGATGAGCGTGTAGAGGCGGCCATCGTGGAAGAACAGGGCATCGACCATCAGCCGTGCGATGGCCTCGTCAGCCAGCCACCTCGGTCCTGCCGTCTCGTGGCCAAGCAGGTCGTCAGTCAGCCGGAATAGGCCCTTGCTTTCGCGCAGCGCACGCTCGCGCGCCGTCTCGTCGGGACGGTCAGGCCGCCGTGCCAGCGCCTCGCGCTCCCCCTTGAGGCGAGCCAGAGCTGCGGCAGGCAGGGATCCATGCAGACGCCAGGTGAGGAAGATCATGCCGGCGGCCGGCTGCCAGTGCGGCAGTCTGCGGCGGTAGAAGCGGTCGGGAGGATCGACTGGAGGACGTGAGTCCATGTTGCCCTCACATCGTTCATAGTGTCGACTCGCCAGCGCCTCAAGATGCTCCCGAGGTCTGCCCCAATCCGTGGAGCAGGTCTTCCAACCCGCTCAGCCTCGCCGTGGCGAGAGGTGGCAGGCAAGGATGCCTGCCCCACGGGCCTGTGGAGCAGGTTTCCGAACCTGCTCAGCCTCGCCGTTGCGAGAGGTGGCAGGCAAGGATGCCTGCCCCACGGCCCTGTGGAGCAGGTTTCCCAACCTGCTCAGCCTCGCCGTTGCGAGAGGTGGCAGGCAAGGATGCCTGCCCCACGGCCCTGTGGAGCAGGTTTCCCAACCTGCTCAGCCTCGCAATGGCGTTACGTTGGCAGGCCGGGAGGCCCGCCCCACGCTATCCGCGCGCATGCCTTGCATAGTGCGGCAACACCAGCGGTGAAGGCTCGCCCTCCTCCAACCCCGCCTCGTGCCGCGCCCTCTCCCACGCCTCGACGTGGGCCAGGGTCAGCTCCCCGAACCGGACCTCCTTCGCCCGCAGCGCTGCGGCGCGCCCTGCCCGTCGGCCAAAGACGTTGACATCGAGCAGCGAGTTCCCCATCAGCCGGTTGCGGCCGTGTACGCCGCCCGAGGCCTCGCCAGCCACATAGAGGTTGGGCACTTCAGTGGACCCATCGGGCTTGATGGCGACGCCGCCGTTCTGGTAGTGCAGTGTGGGGTACACCAGCATCGGCTCCTTGACGATGTCAATGTCAAAGCGCGCAAACTGGCGCACCATCGCTGGCAGCTCACGTTGCACCGTCCCGGGGCCGTGGATGAGGTCGATCATCGGCGAATCGAGCCACACCCCCTCCACTCCCGAGGGGGTGCGAATCCCCAGGCGCCGCTCCTTGACCTCGCGGATGATCGCCGCCGACTCGGCATCGCGCGTCTCGCGCGGAAAGACGAACTGCCTGCCCTCTACATTCACCACCTGCGCCCCCAGGCCGCGCACCTTCTCCGTCACCAGGAGCCCCAGGATCTGCTCAGGGAATGCGGCGCCCGTGGGGTGGTACTGCATGGTGTCGATGAACGACAGCCTGGCCCCCGCCCGATAGGCCATGACCAGCCCATCGCCCGTCGCACCGTAGTGGTTGGTGGTGGCAAAGCCTTGGTAATGCAGCCGGCCCGAGCCACCCGTCGCCAGGATGACGGTGCGCGCCCGCACGACCAGGTACTCGCCCGTCTCCAGGTTCTGCAACACCGCCCCCGTCACTTCGCCCGACCGGCCCGTGAGAAGCTCCAGGGCCGGGGAGAACTCCAAAACCCGGATCTGCTGCCGGCTGCGCACTTCGTCCCGCAGTGTACGCATGATCTCCGCGCCCGAGTAGTCGCGCGAGGAGTGCATGCGCCGCCGGCAGGTGCCCCCACCGTGGATGGTGCGCATGGTGCCATCGGGCTCCTTGTCGAACATGGCGCCCAGGTTCTCCAACCACTGGATCACCATCGGCGCATCGTGCACCAGCGCCTCCACCAGGTCTGGATCGTTGACATAGCCGCCACCGCCCATCACATCCAGATAGTGCAGCATGACCGAGTCGTTGGCCTTGTCGGCGGCCTGGATGCCCCCCTGGGCCATCATCGTGTTGGCGTCGCCCAAGCGCAGCTTGGTTGCCAGGAGCACACTGGCGCCGTTGTCGTCGGCCAGAATCGCCGCCGAACACCCCGCCCCTCCGCCGCCGATGATGAGCACGTCGGTCTCATGATCCACCTTGCTCAGATCGAGGGCAACCCCTCGCAGCCGCGAAGGCGCCTCGAGGAGCGCCGCCAGCTCCAGCGGCGTGCGGCCGCCCTTGTTCGGTCCCACGCGCAGCTCGCGCATGGCCGACTCGATATAGTCAGGGTGGAAGCGCTTCAGAAGGTCCTGCTTCTCCTGTGGGCTCAGAGTTGGAAAGGTCTCGTGCAGACGCTGAGCGCGGGTGGCCTCCACACGGGCCAACGATTCCTGCATTTCAGGAGGATAGGGCATCGCGTCTCTCCTTGCATGCTGAGCACGGGCCGTGATGCGTGATCCGTGATACGTAATGCGTGATGCGTGGGGTGTGTCGCCCGCTCGAGTGCACCACGCCTGGCGCACCCTTACGCATTACGTTTCACGCATTACGCTTCACTCCGGCTCGATCTCCCGAGCGTTGTACTGCTTGCGCAGTTCCTCAACCGGCATGGCCTTCATCGCTGCCAGCGCTTCATCATACTTGCCCGACTCGATCTCGGCGACGCGCTCGATCAGGTGCTGGGAACGGGGCGCCAGGTAGCGCCCGTAGAGCCGCCGACAGAGGATGGCGATGTTGTACTGGACCTCCTCGGCCGGGCAGCGAGCGGTGCACAGGCCACACATGATGCAGTCGAACGACTTGTCAGCCACGGCGGCGATGTCGCCCCGCATCGCCGAGGCCATATAGTCACGCACATCCAGTTCTTGGGGGCAGGCCTTGGTGCACGTGCCGCAGCTCAGGCAGCGGAGCAGCTCCGGGTAGAGCCGGAGCAGAGTGCCCAGCGTGGGCGTCAGCTCCTCCAGTCGGTATTGGGCGCGACGTGCCGGGAAGGAGGGGATCTGCGCCAGGTACATCTCGGGCTGCACGACCGTCTGGCAGGCCAGGCCGATGTGGAGCTTGTAATCGTCGCCCACTCGATAGACCGTCGCACAGGCCCCGCAGAAGCCGCCCCGGCAGCCGCAGCCGCGGACCAGCGTATAGCCCGCATACTCCATCGCCTTCTGGATCGTCAGGCTCGGCGGCACCAGGTAGCGCTTGCCCATGATGTAGATGGGGATGAGACCGTCTTCACCCATAGTTGTCCTCCAAGGACCTACTGCGTACTACGTATTGCGTAGTGCGTACCGCGTGCTCCATACCGCCCGGCGCACACAAGCCGGGCCTGCTTTCCAGTGCCCATTGCGGGGCAGGCAGTACGCAATACGCAGTACGCAATACGTAGTACGCACCACGCATCACGCATCCCGCCTCACTTCGCCACATCCCCCAACTCATCCTCACGGAAGACGGCCAGCGGCAGCTCGTCGTCCACACTGCGGCCGGGCACATAGTCAAACAACGCCTGCACCTCGCGGCCAACGGCGCGGAAGACCTGGGCTACCGGCAGGCCGTTGGGGCACGCACTGGAGCACACGCCACAGCCCACACACGAGGCCGACATATGGTTGAGCCGCGTCAGGTGAAAGAGCACGGTGTCCGCAGGCAGGCGCAGCGCACCGTGGCGCTGGAGCCAGCCTTGGTAGGCTGCCGGCGGATGATCGAAGGTTGCCGACCTGAAGATGCACTCTTTGCAGTAGCAGATCGGGCAGGCCGTCATGCAGTTGAGGCAGCGAATGCACCTGCCGAACTCGGCCAGCAGCCCCGCCGTGTCGTGCAGGCGCTCGCGAACCTCCCCGAGCATGCGGTCGCGGGTAGCGGTGCGCTCGGCCACCAGCGCAGCCAGGGCAGCGCCACGCGCTGCCGGCTCCTCGGCTTGGGGGTAGCCGAGGGCGTCAAGCAGGTCCTGCGAGCCCGAGATGAGCACCACCCCACCCGTGCCGAGCACTGCCACACGCAAGGCACACCCTTGGGGGCTCGGTTGCTCACACATGCGGCAGGCATCCCGGAAAGCGGCCCCTGCGATCGGCCCAACCGTGCCCGCTGCCGCGGTCGCCAGCGCGTGCGCTGTTGGGTCGTGGCCCCCCGCAACCAGGGCCGAGTATTCGCGCGGCTCGTAAGTGCCCAGACAATCCACCCCGATGAGCACCAGGCGCTCCAGGTCCACCTGCTTCAGCTTGGCCAGCTCAACGGTGGCCCGCACCTCGCACGGCTTGAGGACGGCGCCCAGGCGATAGGGGGCGCCCCCCGCCGTCAGCGCCGAGAGGATGCGCGCCGACTGGACCGGCATCACCGGCGCGACCGGGTCGGCATCGGCCAGGGCATCGGTGTTGTTCACCAGCACCTGCACCAGGTTGCCGCCTCCTGGGGCGGGCCTTGGTACCAGCAGCGCATCAACCAGCCCTTTCTCCAACAGGTCGCCCAGCAGCCGGCGCAGCGCGGCCAGGGCGCCTTCCTCGGAGCCAGGAACCCGCATCCATGTGCTCATCTACATCCCCCACTGGCCGCGCAGCGGGTTCGGGCCCTTGGCGCGGATTGCGTCGACCATCTCGGTCATGGTGTCCGCAAAGAGGCGGCCCTCGCTCGCCGAGATCCAGCGCAGCCACACCCGGTCGGAGTCAAAGCCCGTCTGCTCGAGAGTCTTTTTCAGGATCGCCACGCGCCGCCGCGCTTTGTAGTTGCCATTCTGATAGTGGCAGTCGCCAGGATGGCAGCCGCCGATAAAGACTCCGTCGGCGCCTTCCAGCAGCGCCTTGACGACGTACACGGGGTCGAGCGCGCCGGAGCACATCAGGCGAATGATGCGCACGTTGGGCGGGTACTGGAGACGCGACGTGCCCGCCAGGTCGGCCCCGGCGTACGTGCACCAGTTGCACAGAAACGCCACGATGCGCGGCTCGAAATCCTCGGCCATGCCCTATGCCTCTCGCACGTCCAGCACCTCAATGCCCAGGGGCTTCAGCGCATCGAGCACTGCCTGCTGCTCTGCCCCGCGCACCTTGAGGGTCAGTAGGCCACGCTCGGGCTTTTTGCCTGCAAAGGTGCCCAGAGCCAGGATATCGCCTCCCAGGTTGGCAATGGTGCCTGCCAAGGAGGCGAGCATGCCGTGCTTGTTCGGCACCAAGAGCGTCAGGCGCAGCCCGCGCTCGCGCGCCCCCAGCAACTCCAGGAAGACCTTGAAGAGGTCGGTCTCGGTGATGATGCCCGCCAGGTTGCCGGCCTTGTCGAGCACCGGCAGCCCGCCGATCTTGTTGTCGACCATGATGCGCGCCGCTTCCTCCAGGGGCGTGTCCTCGCCGACGGTGATGACGGGCTTGCTCATCAACTGGCCGACCTTGATCTGGGCCACCAGATAGTTGATCTCGAAGACGCTCAGGCTTGTGGCAGGAGAAGGCGAGGCGTACAGGAGGTCCTTCTCCGAGACGATGCCCACCAGCTTGCCCGCCCTGTCGACTACAGGCAGGCGCCGGATCTTGCGCTCGCGCATCAGGCGCAGCGCGTCATGCATCGAAACGTCTTCACCGACGGTGACCGGGTTGGGCGTCATGCGCTCTTTGACCAGCATCTCTCTCCCTCCCACTTCCAAGCGGGGGCGGCTCTCACGCCGCCGGACCACCCGCCACCTCCTGCAGCAGAGGCGGCTCCCACACCACCGGGCCACGGCCAACGAACTGGCTCGTGTCCGGGCCGATCAGTCCGAACCTTTGCCATACCTCGCAGAGAGTCCCACCATCGCCATATCACCCTCACGCTGCCGCTCTAGCCACTCCCGGATATCTGAGCCAGAGCCGCCTCGATCTTGGCGAACTCCATCCGCTTCTCGAACCCCTTCTGCTGCGACGCACCCGAAGGGCAGGCCACGCAGCAGGCACCGCAGCCCTGGCAGAGCACGTCGATCACCTCGGCCACGCGCCTCTCCTCGTCGAGGCGCCGCGCTCCGTACGGGCAGACCGACACACAAAGCCCACACCCGGCGCAGGTGCGCTCATTGACGGTGGCGGTGATCCCCGCCGCCTCCAACTCCCCCTTGGAGAGCAACGCCACCGCTCGTACCGCAGCGCCATAGGCCTGCGCCATGGCCTCATCCAGGTCGCGCGGGGAATGGGCCAGCCCACAGAGGTATACCCCATCGGCCGCGAATTCGAGGGGCCGCAGCTTGACGTGCGCCTCGAGGAAGAAGCCATCCTCATTCAGCGGCACCTTCAGCATCTGCGCCAGAGTGCGGTTGTCGCCCGGCTCCACCCCCGTGGCGAGCACAACCAGGTCCGGCTGCCACGTCAGGCGGCCGTCGGGCGTCTCGACCTGCACCTGCAGATTCGCCTCGCTGCCGAGACGCGGCGTAGGGGCGGGGTTGCCCCGCCCTGCATCGTCTGCCCCTGCATCTTCCCAGTGGGCCTGGCCCGAAATGACGCACGGCTTATGGCCCGCCTCGTAGGCGAAGAAGAGCACGCCCAACTCGCGGGCGCGCCGATAGTGCAGCTCACGGAAGCCGTAGGCCCGGATGTCGCGATAGAGGACCACCACCTCCATCTGAGGGTTGGCCTCTTTGAGGGCGATGGCATTCTTGATGGCCTGGCTGCAACAGAAGCGGCTACAGTAGGGGTGCTTCTCGTCGCGAGAGCCCACGCACTGGATCATCACCACCCGCTGCGCATCCACCTGGCCCGCAGCGAGCCTGGCCTCGAGCTCGGTCTGCGTGATCACCCGCGGGTCCTGCCCGTAGAGGTACCCCTGGGGTTCGCTAGCTTTCGCCCCGGTGGCTACGATGACGGCGCCGTGCGCCACATGGGCCTCGTCGCCATCGCGCAGGCGCAGGGTCGTCTCGAATTTGCCCACATAGCCCGCCACCTCAGCCACTTCGGCCTGAGTGTACAGGTGGACACGCGGATGCGCCTCGACGCGCTCGACGAGAGAGCGCAGGAGTGCCTGCGGGTCGGCGCCGCTGAGATGCCGGTGCATATGCCGCAGGTGCCCGCCCAGCACAGCATCCCGCTCCACCAGATGCACGTCGAAGCCCTGTTCGGCCACGGCCAGCGCCGCCGTCATCCCGGCTGCGCCGCCACCCACCACCAACACGCTCGGCTCTACCCCTACCCGCGGCCGGGAAATCGGCCGCAACAGGCGCGCTTTCGCCACCGCCATCGCCACCAGTTGCTTGGCCTTCTCGGTAGCAGCGGCCGGGTCCTGGCGGTGTACCCATGCGGCCTGCTCGCGCAGGTTGGTCATCTCGAACAGGAAGCGGTTCAGCCCTGCCTCGCGGATGGTGTCCTGGAAGAGCGGCTCGTGGGTGCGCGGCGTACAGGAGGCCACCACCACCCGGTTGAGGCGGTGCTCGGCGATCTTTTCGCGGATGCGCGACTGGGTGTCCTGCGAGCAGGTATAGAGATTGTGCTCCGCATAGGCCACGCCCGGCAGAGTCCGCGCATACTCGACCACCTGCGGCACATCGATCACCCCGCCGATGTTGATGCCGCAGTGGCAGACAAACACCCCCACCCGTTCCTCCTGGCCGCGGACGTCTTGCTCCGGCGGGTAGGTCTTGGCCTTCGTCAGGGTGCCGCGGGCAGGCGCCAGCAGGGCCGATGCCTGGGCCGCCGCACAGGAGGCCTCGATCACCGTCTCTGGGATGTCTTTGGGCTCGCGGAAGGTGCCGATGGCAAAGACTCCGGGCCGCACCGTTGCCGCCGGGGAAAGGGGCGGGGCAGCAGGGAAGCCGTGGGCATCGGGCTCCAGGCCCAGGCGTGCGGCCAGCTCCTGCGCAGAGCGGCCGGGCTGCAGGCCCACCGAGAGCACCACCAGGTCAAACGCCTCCTCGCAGACGCGGCCCTCCGCCGTCCCATAGCGCACGATGACGTCGCGCGTCTTGGGGTCCTCTTTGAGGCCCGAGACGAAGCTGCGCACAAAGCGCACGCCCTGTTCGCCCTTCGCCCTTTCGATGTAGCGCTCGAAATCCTTGCCAAAGGCCCGGACGTCGAGGTAGAAGATGGTCGCTTCGACCTCGCCAAGGTGCTCCTTGGCAATCACCGCCTCCTTGACGGCGTACATACAGCAGACCGAGGAGCAATAGGGCCGGTCGCAGGCCACGTCGCGCGAGCCCACGCACTGCAGCCAGGCGATCCGCTTCGGCTCCCGCCCGTCGGAGGGCCGCTGCACGTGGCCACCAAAGGGTCCCGAAGCCGAGAGGATGCGCTCGAACTCGATAGAGGTGACCACGTTGGGGTAGCGGCCGTAGCCATACTCCTCGCGCAGGTGCGGGTCAAAGGCCTCCGCGCCGGGAGCCAACACCACGGCGCCCACCTCCAACTCGCGTGCCCTGGCGGTCATGTCGTGGTTGATGGCCTTGGGCTGACAGGCATACTGGCAGGCCAGGCACTCCGAGCACACGCCACAGGAGAGGCAGCGCTCGGCCTCGCGCACCGCCGACTCCTCGTCGAGCGTCGACGTCATCTCGCGAAAATCCTGCCGCCGCTCGGCCGGGTCGAGGCGCTGCACGGTCGCCCGCGGCCGCTTACCCGCGGGGCTGGCCAGCACTTTCCGCCGCACCTCCGCGTCGCTCAGTTGCACCACCGGCTCGCGCACCGGCTCCGGCGCCACCGCCGGGTCGCCGCGCAGATAGCGCTGGATCGAGCGCGCCGCCTTGTGGCCCGCAGCGATCGCCTCCACCGCCGAGCCGGCCCCCACCACCGCATCGCCGCCGCCAAAGACGCCCGGCTGCCCCGTGGCGAGGGTCTCAGGGTCAACCACCAGGCGGCGCCCCTGCACCGCCACCCTGCCATCCTTGGGCAAAAAGTCCAGCTCCGGTGCCTGCCCGATGGCAAAGATGACCAGGTCGCCCTCTAGAGTGTGCTCGGTGCCCGCTTGGATATCCATATCGGGCCGGCCGCCGGGCAGGAAGCCGCGGAAATCCACCTCCACGCAGCGCACCCCAGCCACCCGGCCGCCCTCGACGACCACCTCCAAGAAGGTGCGGCTGGGGTAGACGGCAATGCCCTCCTCCTCAGCCTCCTGCACCTCCTCCGGCGAGGCGGGCATCTGCGCGCGGCCCTCCAGGCAGGCCATCCGGACTTGCGCAGCCCCCAACCGCACCGCCGTCTGGGCCACGTCGATGGCCACCGGCCCGCCGCCGAGGACCACCACGCGGCGGCCCGAGAGGTCAGGGCGGTCACCCAGGGCCACGCGGCGGAGGAACTCGGTGGCCACCCAGCAATCCGGCTCATCGGCCCCGGGGATGGGCAGCTTGCGGCCACCATGGGCGCCGGTGGCGATGAACACAGCCTTGAACCCTTCCTCGAAGAGCGACTGCAGGTCAGTCACCCGGCTGTTCAAGCGCAGGTCTACCCCCAGCGCCGTGATGTCGGCCACCTCCTGCTCGATGATCTCGCGGGGCAGGCGATGCGCGGGCACGCCCACGCGCAGCATGCCGCCCGCTACCGGCAGCGCCTCAAAGACGGTCACCGGGTAACCGGCGCGGGCCAGGTCGTGTGCTGCGGTGAGGCCGGCGGGCCCCGCGCCGATGACTGCCACGCGCTCACTGTACTGGGGTTCGACGCGCGCCACCGGCTCCACACCTTCGGCGCGCACCTTGTCGACCACGAAACGTTTGAGGGCCATGATCGACACCGCGCCGTCGGCGCGTCGCCGCGAGCACTGCTCCTCGCAAAAGTGCTTGCAGATGCGGCCACAGATGCCTGGGAAAGGGTTGTCTTCCTTGATGGTGCGGTAGGCGTCGCGCCAGCGACGCTCTCTCACCAACGCCACATACCCCTGAGCGCGCTGGTGGATGGGGCAGGCCTCGCGACAGGGCGCCGTGCCCCGCTTCTCGACCGCGTAGGCATTGGGCGTGGCCTGAGGGTAGAGCTTGAAGGCCGCGTGGCGAGTCGCCAACCCGCCGTTGAAGAGGTCCGGCAGCGAGACGGGGCAAGCAGCCGCGCAGTCACCGCAGGCGGTGCACTTGCTGAGGTCCACAAAGCGCGGCTTTTGCTCGACGACGGCGGTGAAGCGGCCCGGCTCGCCCCGCAGCTCCTTGAGCTGGGCGCCGGTGATCACTTCGATATTCAGGTGCCGGCCAGTCTCCACCAGCTTGGGCGACATGATGCACATGGCACAGTCGTTGGTGGGGAAGGTCTTGTCGAGCTGCGCCATCACGCCGCCGATGGCCGGCTTCTCCTCCACCAGGTAGACCCTGAAGCCGGCATCGGCCAGATCGAGCGACGCCTGCATGCCGCCGATGCCGCCGCCCACCACGAGCACCGCGCCCACCGGGGCGCCTTCGTCATCCGCCATTAAGGTTCACTCCCGGCCACGAAGCCGAACCACAAAGCACACGAAGAGACTGACCTTGACCCCTTCCGGCCTTCGTGTGCTCCGTGGTTCAAAATGATCCCTCATACATCCGCCAACGCCGCATCGAGCATGGCCAGGTACTGCACCGGCCGGGCATTCCGGACCGCACAGGCCTTGTTGGGGCAGGCCGTCACGCAAGCGCCGCAGCCCTGGCAGAGCGCCGGGTTGACCTCGGCCACACGCAGCCGCTCGTTGATCTGCCGGGCCTCATAGGGGCAGGCACGCACGCATAGGCCACAGGCGGCGCAGAGCTCGGGGTCGACTGTGGCTACCGTAGGCTCCTGCACCAGCTCCTGCCGTGAGAAGAGCGAGAGCACCTTGGCCGCCGCCGCACCCGCCTGCGAAACCGTCTCGGCAATGTCCTTGGGTGCCTGAGCCGCCCCGGCCAGGTAGATGCCTGCAGTCAGGCTCTCCACCGGCCGCAGCTTGGGGTGCGCTTCATTGAAGAAGCCCAGGCCGTCAGTCGTGGCCCGCAGCCGCCGGCCCAGCTCGGCCGCGCCGGCCGACGGCACGGCCCCCGCCGCCAACACGACCAGGTCGGCCGCCACTTCGACGGTACGCCCCGTCAGAGTGTCGGCCCCCCACACCATCACCTGCTCGCCCTGGCGGAAGACCTTGGCCACCTTGCCCCGCAGATAGAGGGCCTGCCCCTCCTCCATGGCCCGCTGCAGGAACTCCTCGTAGCGGCGGCCGGCCGTACGCAGGTCGATGTAGAAGACGGTGGCCTGGCCATCGGGCACGCGCTGACGGTAGAGGAGCGCCTGCTTGGCGGTGTAGAGGCAGCAGAACTTGCTGCAATAGGGCAGGCCGTGCTCGGGGTCGCGCGAGCCGGCGCACTGCACGAACACCACCTGCTTCGGCACCCGCCCGTCGGAGGGGCGCCGTGGCGTGCCCGCCGCGAGCAACTGCTCGAACTCGAGGGCGTCGACCACATCGGGCACCCGGCCCGCGCCGTACTCGCCCAGCCGTGCCAGCGGCAAGAGCTCGTACCCGGTAGCGACGACGATAGCCCCCACCTCGAACACGTTCGTAGTGACGGCTTTGGCCGTCTCCCCCTCGCCAGCGGCTGAAGCCGCCCCTACCAATGGGTCGTCGAACCTCTTCGTAGTGACGGCTTTAGCCGTTTCGGCTTCAGCAGCGGCTGAAGCCGCCACGACCAAGGGGTTGGTGGCTACCTCCACCTGGAAATTGCCCACGTACCCACTGGCCGATTGCACCTCGCTCTGCGTAAGCACGGCAATGCGCGGATGGCGGAGCACGGCCTCGACGCGCTCGGCCAGCGCGGCCGCCAGCGGCTCCAGCCCGGCATAGGTCTCGCGGATCTGCCTCAGCCGCCCACCCAGTTCCGCCTGCCGTTCGACCAGGATCACCTCATACCCTGCGTCGGCCACTTCCAGGGCCGCCGTCAGCCCGGCGATGCCGCCGCCTACCACGAGCAGGCGGCGTGTGACCGGGGTGCTCAGGGGGGCCAGGGCCTCGTCGCCCCGCACCTTCTCCACCAGGCTGGCGATGATAGCAATAGCTTTGTGGGTGGCCTCGTCACGGGCATCCTGGTGCACCCACGCGCACTGCTCTCTGATGTTGGCGATCTCCACCCGGTAGGGATTCAGCCCTGCGGCCTCAGCCGTGCGTCGGAAGGTCGCTTCGTGCATCGAGGGCGAGCAGGCGGCGATCACGATGCCGTCAAGCCGGTGCTCCGCGATTGCCTCACGGATCAACGCCTGGCCGGGGTCCGAGCACATGTACTTGTAGTCGGTAGCGAAGGCGACGCCCCGCCAGCCCTTCACGGCCTGCACCACGTGCTGCACATCGACGGTGCCGGCGATGTTGATCCCGCAATGACAGACAAAGACGCCGATGCGTGATGCGTGACGCGTGATGCGTAGGGTGTTGGGCGTGTTGCGTGTTGCGTGTTCCGTGTCGAGCAGTTGCCGGCTATCGGTGTTCATCAGTGTTCATCCGTGGCCAAATCATGGCCGGGCTCGGCCACCAGCAAGCGCCAACGGGCAAATTGCGCCAGCACCTTGGCGGCAGCAGCGCTGGCCTGGGCCACCGTCTCGGGGATGTCCCTGGGTCCCAGAGCGGCGCCGGCCATGTAGATGCCCGGCCGCCCGGTCTCCACCGGCGCCAGGTTCGGCTCCAGCTCGTTGAGGAACCCATTGGCATCAGCCTCCAGGCCGAGGATGCGCACCAGTTCGGCTTGCTCCGGGTCGGGCACCGCTGCGGAGGCGAGCACAACCAGGTCGGCGGCCACCTCGACGTTGCGGCCCGAAAGGGTGTCGGTCCCCCAGACCTTCACCCGGTCGCCCTCGCGGAAGACCTTGGAGACCTTGCCGCGGAGGTACAGCACTTGCTCTTCCTCCATCGCCCGCTGCACAAACTCCTCGTAGCCCTTGCCACCCGAGCGGATGTCGATGTAGAAGACGATCGCGCGCCCATCGTGCACCCGGTGCCGGTAGAGGAGCGCGTGTTTGGCCGTGTACATGCAGCAGATCTTCGAGCAGTAGGGCACGCCGTGCTCGGGGTCGCGCGAGCCGGCACACTGGACGAACACGACCGTCTTGGGCTCGCGCCCGTCGGAGGGCCGCCGCACCTGGCCGGCAGTCGGCCCCGAGGCGGAGAGCAGGCGCTCGAACTGCAGGCCGTCGATCACGTCGGGCACAGCACCGCCGCCATACTCCGGCAGGCGGCTGAGGGGCATGAGCTGGTAGCCTGTCGCCAGCACCACAGCGCCCACCGTCTCCTCGGCGATGCTCACACCCTGCTCATAGTCGATCGCCCCCACCGGGCAGACTTGCTCGCACACCCGGCACTTGCCTTGGGTGAAGTAACGGCAGTGTTCACGGTCGATCACTGGCTTGTTGGGCACCGCCTGGGGCGAGAGGGTATAGATGGCCCGGCGCCGCCCCAGCCCGCCTTCGAACTCGGCCGGGACCCGGGTGGGGCACTTGGTGGTGCAAACCCCGCAGCCGGTGCAGGCGTCCCAGTGCACGTAGGGCGGGCGGCGACGGATTCGTGCCCTGAAGTGGCCGGCTTCCCCTTCCAGGCCGATCAAGTCCGAGTAGGTGTACAGGCGGATATGGGGGTGGTGCCCCATCTCGACGGTGCGTGGGGTGAGGATGCACTGTGAGCAGTCGAGGGTGGGGAAGGTCTCCGAGAGCTGGGCCATATGCCCGCCGATGGAAGGCAGTCGCTCCACCACGACGACATCATAGCCCGAGTTGGCGATGTCGAGCGCCGCTTGGATGCCCGCAATCCCGGCGCCGATGACCAATGCGCGCATCTCACCTGGCTGCGCAGCCATCATCGTCCATCCATCTCCTGACAAGAAACCCCTTCCATCGCCGGCGAGAGCTTCACTCACATCGCTACAGCACGAGGCCATCCCCACACAGCCGCCGAACCATAGGCGCGGCATCTTGCCGCGACAGCCTCACATCGCCAACAGGCCCCGCTCTGCCAAGAGCGGCCGTGGGTCCACATAGTGCCGCTCCAGCAGGTAATCTCGGCCGTCAAAGCCGAGCGCCAGGCCCAAAAGCTGGGTAAAGTAGAGCACCGGCAGCGGCCGGAAGCCCGCATGCGTCTGGGCCATCGCGCCTTGCCGCCGGTCGAGGTTGAACTGGCAGAGCGGGCAACTTGTGACCATCGCCTCGGCCCCGGCCTCCTCCGCTGCCGAGAGCACGCGGTACGAGGCCGCCATGGCCGCCTCTTCGGAGCGCACCGCCACATACCCCCCGCAACACTCGCCGCGGTGGGGATACGCTACCGGCGTGGCCCCGGCAGCCGCAAACAGGCCGTCGAGCAGCACGGGGTGCTCCGGGTCGTCGAACCCCACCTCATCGGGTGGACGCAGCAAGAGGCAGCCGTAGTAGGCAGCCACCTTCAGCCCCGCCAGCGGCCGCACCACCGCTTGCCGTACGCGCTCCGGCCCGCCCTGCCGCTCGATGAGCTCGATCAGGTGCAACACTTCCAGGTCGCCCGCATAGTCGGCCTCGATGAAGAGGTTGATCTTCTGGCGTTTGTCCTCATCGCGGCGGAGCAGGAGGTTGGTGCGCTTGAGCACATTGTAGCAGGTCGCACAGGCCACGGCCAGCTCCGGTGCCTCGCCACGGCCCGCAATCAGAATGCGCGCCGGGGCCGTGAGTTCGAGGAGGTTCTCGGTGCTCAGAGGAAACGTGGCGCCGCAGCAGTTCCAGGCCGTCAGCTCGCGCAGCTCCAGGCCCAGTGCCGCCATCACCTCGCGCGCCGAGCGGTCAAAGCCCAGCGCCTTCTGCTTCAGGGTACAACCAGGGAAGTAGGGGATCGAGCGGTCAGCCATGAGCACTCTGCCTTCAGCGGTCAGCCGGTCCCTACTGCGTAATGCGTGATGCGTAATACGTAAACGAGAGCGCCGGGCGAGCGGCCAACGGGTTACGCATTACGCAGTACGCAGTACGTACCAGGGAGCAGCCACTCTCCTACGTATACTTGCGGAAACCCCCAATGAACGCCTGCTGGGGCCAATCGTCCAGGTTTTCCGGCGGAACGGTGGCCGGCGCGAGATGGTCGGCGCCCCGGTCCATCACCAGCTCGCGCAGCGCCTCCATCACCCGCGGCAGCTCGACCCCCTTGGGGCAGCGGGCCTCGCAGGCCAGGCAGGCCGCGCAGTACCAGATGGTGCGGCTGGCCATCGCCTCGTGCACCAGGCCGAGTTGCACGAGGCGGATCACCTGGTTCGGCAACAGGTCCATCACGCCCGCAGAGGGGCAGCCTGCAGAGCATCGGCCGCACTGGTAGCAGGCCAGCAGGTTCTGGCCGCTGATCTCCTCTACCCGTCGCACCAGGTTCGAGTGCAGTGTCTCGCGCGTCAGCTCCGCCTTCACCGTGCCGCCTCCCGCCGGAAGGCCGCCTTTCCGGCCTCATAGGCGTCGCCGCCGTAGATGTCGTTGATCACGATGGCAGGGAAGTCGGCCACTTCGAGGCGCAGCACCGCCTCGGCTCCAAGCTCAGGATAGGCCACCACTTCCGACGCCTTGACCGACTGGGCGATGAGCGCGGCGGCTCCGCCAACCGCGGCAAAGTAGACCGCCCGGTAGCGCTGCAGGGCATCGCGCACCGCCTGGCTACGGTTGCCCTTGCCGATCATGCCCTTCAGCCCAGCCTTGAGCAGGGGAGGCGTGTAGGGGTCCATACGATAGCTGGTGGTGGGGCCGGCCGAGCCGATGGGCCGGCCCGGCTTGGCCGGCGACGGCCCCATGTAGTAGACGATCTGGCCTCGGACGTCGAAGGGGAGTGACTGGCCTGCCTCGAGGGCCGCCACCAGGCGCTTGTGGGCAGCGTCGCGCGCCACATAGATCGTGCCGGTGATGAGGACCGAGTCGCCCGCGCGGAGTCTGGCCACGACCTCATCGGTAAGGGGAGTGGAAATCTGCATGTCTGCCTCCCTTCGGCGAGGGAACTTGAACGAGGGGAACTGAAGGAACGCATGTTGGTGCCCTCAGCGCCGCTAGTTCCGCCAGTTCCCTCAGCTCCTCCTCTACAGCGTCGCTTCTTTGTGGCGCGCCGCATGGCACTGGATGTTGACCGCCGCAGGCATACTGGCGATGTGGCAAGGATAGGTCTCCACATGCACCGCCAGCGCCGTACAGCGCCCGCCTAGGCCGGCCGGGCCAATGCCCAGGTCGTTGATCCGCCCCAGCAGCTCGGCTTCCAGCGCCGCCACCTCCGGGTCAGGGCTGGGCTGGCCCACCGGCCGCAGCAGGGCACGCTTGGCCAGGTAGACCGTCTGCTCGGCGGTGCCGCCGATGCCCACGCCAACGATGATCGGCGGGCAGGGGTTGGCCCCCGCGCGGTCCACCACATCGACGACGAAATCCACAATGCCCTGCCGGCCATCGGCAGGCACGAGCATGCGCAGGGCGCTCATGTTCTCCGAGCCGGCACCCTTGGGGGCCACGATGATCTTCAAATGGTCGCCTGGGACAACGTCAAAGTGGATGATCGGAGGGGTATTGTCTTTGGTGTTCACCCGGGCCGAGAAGGGTTGGCTGACGGCCGACTTGCGCAGGTAGCCATCGATATAGCCCTTGCGCACGCCCTCCGTGATCGCCTGGCGCAAGTCGCCTCCGACCACGTGGGCATCCTGCCCCAACTCCACGAAAACAACGGCCAGGCCTGTGTCCTGGCAGAGGGGCATCTGCTCCTGGCGGGCGATCTGGGCATTCTGCAGGATCTGATCGAACACGGCGCGCCCAACCGGAGAGGGTTCCTCGGCCCGCGCCCGCTCTAACGCCGCGAGGACATCGTCGCCCAGGCACACATTGGCCTCCTGGCAGAGGCGGGCTACCGTCGCAGTCACGTCCTCAGCACGGATCTCTCTCACCCTGGCACCTCCTGAAGGAAGGCAAAACAAAAGGACACCGCGCCAACCCCTGCAGACTTGCAGGCCCGTGCGCCAGCGTCCCTCGCAGGGCAAACCGGCAGTTCACCCCAGAAACGGCCCCTGGCCATGGAAACAGGCCCACGCCGTGGCCCGGCCAGACCCCCCAACGGCCAGAGAGCAACCCTCTGCCGCTAGCACTGGGAGCCGAAGCCACGACAGACTCGAGCGACCGTTATCCACGCGGCCCGTGACGGCATCGGCGATGAGGCGACGGGCAGGTGCTATTCTCAAGGCAAAGCGGACATCATGAAGTATCCACCGACATTATACACCGCGAAGCACGGATTGTCCAGACTTCGCTAATCCATTCAGTTTCTTTCCAGGTCCCGCCTGTGTCACCCCTTCGCTCTGCTCAGGGCAAGCTCTGAGCAGGTTCTGCGGGCCTCCCAACGTGGCGAACGCCGGCCTGCGAAGGGTCCGGGCTACACATAACGCCGACTTGAGGCCTCGCAGGGTGGCCGCGAGGGTCCAGCCAGCCTGCAGCCGGTAGGGCATCAGGAGAGAGGGACGATGACAGCCTGGCGGTCAAAAAGCCCCCACTGCTGCACCGCCCAGACCGGGAAGGTGCCCTCACGGCCACTGTCGGCACGAACCCCCCACGGGTCATGCACCAGCAGTCGCCCATCCTTCAGCAGGCCGACGACCACATAGACGTGCTCGCCCTCCACCAACCGGAAACCATCGCCCTCGACGATCCGGGGGTTCTCCTCCGCCGTCACCCAGACGATGGCCGCATTGCCGGCGCGCACAGCCTGCCGCAGCTCCCACTCGCTCATGCCCTGCACTGCCTGCGCCGGCACTCCGTAGGATTGCAGCACCTGCGCCACCACCTCCGCGTAGACCCCATAATCCTTCAGCTCCGGATCGTGGCCGTCGCCCTCCGGGTTGCCTCGGAATCCTCGGTGGGGGTCTTCGCTCCTCGGCACACGGGCAAGGATCTCTTCCTCGCTTGCCGTCACACCCCGCGCCGCGAGGACCATGCGCATAGCTGCCGTCTCGCAGCTCAGATTGCGCAGTTGCGGCAGCGCAGGCACCGCATCGAGCAGCACTTCGCACTGAGGCCCAAAGATCTGAACGTAGCCGAAGGGCTCATCGGGCCCGGGCTTGGGGGTAGGCGCCAGCGTGGCAGCCACGGTGGGTATCGAAACGGTGACGGTGGGCGTCGGCGTGGATGGCGCCACCGCTGCCGGGGTTGGCCCCGCCGCTTCAGTTGCCAGCGCTGGCTGGTCCGGCGCCGGAGTGGGGGGGACTCCGGCCTGAGGGCCGCCAACTCCTCCTGAACTGGCCCCATCCCTCGCCGCTTCCACCAGGCCGCGCTGGCCGACGGAGGCCGCCAACCCCAGCGGGCGCACCGGCGGGTCACCCGAGGGCTGGGCCGGCAGCCGTACACACCCCATGAGGGAAAGCAACGTCACAGCAACGAAGACAAGTCTGCGGGTCATGGTTTCCCTGGCAAAGAAGCGGCTCTTCGGAGAGCAGACGGGGACTCATGCAGCCTGGCTACAGTATACCTCAATTCCGGTTTTGTGCGAAACTGGCGCAATGTCGTGGACATGCAGCGAGGGAGCACAGTGAGTGCGGCTTGGCTAAAGTCCGGCGCCCCGTAGAGCCTTCAGCCCTCTACAGGCACCGGCACGCCAGACCAGATCAGGAGCACGGCGCCCAGGCGGCGCTCAGGCCCGGGATGCCGGAGTGCCAAGAGGGCTCGCACGGCGCCGGCCAGCAGCGCGGCGGCCAGAATGTAGTGCACAGCGGTCGACGCGCCATGCCGCAGGCCAAAGTCCTTCCCGGCCGGCAGCCCTCAGCTCTTCGGCAGCGCATACCCCAGCCGGCGCAACTCCTTCTCATCCTTGCGCCAGTTCTTGCGTACCTTGACCCACAACTCCAGGTAGACCTTGCTCTCGAACGCCTTCTCGATCTCAGCCCGCGCCGCCGCGCCGATGGCTCTGAGCATCTGGCCGCCCTTGCCGATGAGGATGCCCTTCTGAGTCTCGCGCTCCACATACACCGTCGCTGAAATGTAGAGCATGCCCTCACGCCGCTCTTTGAACTCCTCCACCATCACCGCCACGGCGTGGGGCACCTCCTCGCGCAGAAAGTTGAGCACTTGCTCGCGGACCATCTCCGCGGCAATAAAGCGCTCCTGCAGGTCGGTCACCTGCTCCTCTGGAAAGTAGCGCGGGCCCAGGGGCAGCCGGCCGATGATGGCCTGGAGCAGGCGCTCGCAGCCGTCGCCACGTGCCGCGGAGATGGGGATCCATTCCGCACCATGCAAGAGCTCATGGTAGGCCTCAGCGCGCACCGGCAGTTCGTCCTCCGGCACCAGGTCCATCTTGTTCAGAGCGAGGATGGTCTGAGGCGCGCCGGCCAGCCAGCCCGCAATCTCGCGTTCAGCACGCGAGGGCGGCGTCGAGACGTCGACGACCCACAGCACCACATCGGCGTCCGCAATGGCCCGCCGCGCCACCTCGACCATGTACTCGCCCAGCTTGGTCTGTGGGCGATGGATGCCAGGGGTATCGAGAAAGATCACCTGCGCATCTGGGCGGGTGAGGATGCCCAGCAGCCGCTGGCGGGTGGTCTGCGGCAGTGGCGAGACGATAGCTACCTTCTGGCCGAGGTAATAGTTCATCAGCGTCGATTTGCCCACGTTGGGCTCGCCCACCACCGCCACATAGCCCGAGCGGTGGTCGGGGGGAAGCTCTTCGCCCAGCCAGCCGATCTCCGGCAGATCTTCGCTCACATCTCTCTCCTCATCGCCCCTCCTCCGCAGCCCACAACCGGCAGAAGGCGCACAGGCCGGGTGCGGTCGTCGGCTGGCCGCACCGCTCGCAGGGGTGCATGTCGAGCGCCTCCCGCTCGGCGCGGAAGAGACCGTATTGCTCGCGCGCCTCGAGAAAGCTGAGGTAGAACATCTCCTTGGTGCCGTGCGAGCGCGCCTCGAGTTGGTTCAGGACTTCCTTGTACAGCAGGGTCGTCGCCCCCTCGGCGTGGGGGCACTCATCATAGATGTAATCGATGCCGCGCAGAAGGGCATACGCAGCCGTCTCCCTCTCGCGCAGGCGCACGAGGGGCTTGACCTTGCGCGCCAGCCCTGGCTCCCCCGGGAGCACCGGCGCCTGGCGCGCCAGGTAGGGCACGCTCCAGCGCAGGGCGTTCTGCAAGAGCACTGCGTCTTCGTCGTCGAGGTTGTGCCCGGTGGCGATGGCCGCATAGCCTCCTTCACAGGCCGCCTGGTTCATGATGTGGCGCTTGACCAGCCCGCAGAGCGAGCACGTCTTGCGCCCCTTCCTGCGCCGCGCCAACTCGGGGATGCTCGCCCCATACTCGGCCGCCACGTCGACCACGCGCAGGTTGGCGCCGGGCCGCGCGTCGGCGAAGGCGCGTGCCTTGGCCTCCGACTCTGCCGAGTAGCCATTGCCGATGCCCAGGTTGATGTAGAGCCCGTCGGCGTGGTAGCCCAGGGCGAGCAGGACATCCCACAACGTCAGCGAATCCTTGCCGCCCGACACGGCCACCAGGATGCGCTCGTCGGGCCCGAACATGCGGTACTTCTTGACCGTCCGCGCCACCTGCGCCGGCACCCAGGCCAGGAAATGCTCGCCGCACAGCGCCAGACGATGCTGGCGCATATTGATGGCGGCCGTCTTGCCGCAGAGCTTGCACTTCACGTCAGCCCCCCGACACCACGGCCACCAGCTTGACCACGTCGTCGTCGCCGAGGATCGTCTCCTCGTTGATGAGCGCCCCGTCGCGCACGGCCAGCACGGCCTCCGGGTCCAGACCCACCTTGCGGATGGCATCGCGCACGGTCATGCCACCGCGCAGTTCCCACGTTTTGTCTCGATAGATCAGTTTCATCACAAGCCCCTGGCGGCTGCCCCAATTGCCTCCGCCCGCAGCCGCAGTGGCTTGATTGTAGCCCAAGGAGGAGAGCGGGTCAAGGTTCAAGTCGAGGTCCCCTCGCTTGCAGCCGGCCATTCGCCGTGTTACAATGTACCCGTCAGTATGGGGCCAAGCCCGCGAGAGAGGAAAGCCGGGGTTGAGGGTCTGTGACGGGCCGGCGGGGGCCGACCTCCCGCCCGATGACTTGGACGCACTGCGCGCCAAAACGCTCGAAGTGCACCGCCGCCTGGTGCGCACCTTTGGCTTGCCGGAGCGCCGCGGCCACCTGGACCCGGTGAGCGAGCTGGTCTCGACCATCCTGAGCCAGAACACGTCGGACACGAACCGCGACCGCGCTTTCGCCCGGCTGCGCGAGCGCTTCCCGACTTGGGAGGAGGTGCGCGACGCCGACGTGCGCCAGGTCCGCGAGGCTATCCGCCCGGCGGGGCTTTCGGAGGTCAAGGCACCGCGCATCCAGCAGGCGCTCAAGATTGTGACCGAGCAGGCCGGGCGGCTGTCGCTGGACTTCCTGAACGACATGAGCGTCGAGGAGGCGCAGGCCTGGCTGACGTCGATCAAGGGCGTGGGCCCCAAGACGGCCGCCATCATCCTGCTCTTCTCCTTCGGGCGGCCGGCCTTCCCGGTGGATACGCATATCCACCGCGTCACCAAGCGCCTGGCGTTGATCGCGCCGCGGGTCTCGCGCGAAAAGGCCCACGGCATTCTGAGCGCGCTCATCCCGCCCGAGCTGTACTACCCGGTGCATATCAACCTGATCCGCCACGGGCGCGAGATCTGCCGGCCACAGCAGCCGCGCTGCCAGGTCTGCCCGCTGCGCGATCTCTGCTGCTACTATGCGGCGTGTGTCGCGCGGTCAGGCTACAGCGATCAGCGGGCGGTATGTGAGGCGTGATGCGTATTGCGTACTGCGTAAGGTCGTCCGCAGCGACACGGGGGGGCCAACAGATGGCTTACGCATCACGCAGTACGCAGTACGCAGTACGCAATACGCCGTACGCAGTACCCGGTGCCGGCTGAGCGCAAAGGAGATGTGAACCCATGGGACAAGGCAAGACCATCGGCCTCATCCTCATCTTCGTCGGGCTGGCCATCGGCCTCGCCGGCACGGGCTGGCTGGGGACGACGCTGGCCACCGGATCGCTCGGCCCGGGCGGCTTTGCCCTCGGCCTGGCGCTGCTGGTCCTCGTCGTCTTGCCCTTCCTCGGCTTTGGCGTCTTCTTCCTGGTGCGCGGCGCCGCTGAAAGCCGCGACATGGCGCGCGTGGCCCAGGAGCGCCGGCTGCTCAACATGGTCATGGCCCAGGGCAAGCTGCCCGTGGCCGAGGCGGCGCTGGAGATGAACCTCTCGCTCGACCAGGTCA
>Ga0078972_1003015_pt1 | contig 41481 bp, 37 predicted proteins | sample YelNatPaOPGAMG01_FD_67568 | JGI IMG/M metagenome (GOLD analysis project Ga0078972, IMG submission 67568) | Hot spring thermophilic microbial communities from Obsidian Pool, Yellowstone National Park, USA - OP-RAMG-01 (SPADES assembly) (version 2) | ecosystem: Environmental > Aquatic > Thermal...
GGGTTGGGCGCTGGTGTTCGTGCCGATCATTTTCTGGTACACGAGCTGGGCGTTCTACGTCATGCGCGGCAAGGTGGACCCCAATGAAGTCGAGCACGACAGCCACGCTTACTGATCGAGGATCGAAATCATGAAAAGCCTGCTCTATTTCATTCTGTTCCTGATCATCGCGATGGTGGCCATCGTCGTCGGCGTGATCATCGGTGACTACGCATCCTGGTACTTCGCCTGGATCGTCGGCACGGCCATGATCGTGCTGGTCTCCGCCGCCGGCGGGGCATTGTTCGATGCCCAGGAGGAAGCCAAGCGCAACGGCAGCGCGGCAAACCCCGGTCATTGATCACCGACCGCATCGGCCCGTCGACGCGCAAGGTCCACGGGCCAATCCCTCGGGCCAGGGCGACCTGGCCCTTTTTCATGGAAGCCCCCGCGATGAAAAAGCTGTTTGTTCTCGCCCTGTTTCTCCTGATCGCCGCGGCCATCATCGCCGTCGGCGTGCTCATCGGCAGCAATGCATCGTGGTACTTCGCCTGGATTGTCGGCACCGCGCTGTTCGTCCTCCTGCTGGCGGGTTCGGTAGTGTGGTTCGACAAACAGGACGAAACCACGGCCAAGCCGCCGCAACGTCCTGACTGACCCGGACGACGGCGCCGGGCGCGTCCGCCGGGCGCGTCGTATGCTGCCATGCATGCACCACGACGAGCCAAACGGCATGGACAATTCCATCCTCGTCCTCGGCGCCGGCATGGTGGGCACCTGCACCGCGCTGCATCTGCAGCAGCGTGGCTTCGATGTGGTGCTGATCGACCGGCGCGCAGCAGGCGAAGAAACCTCTTACGGCAACGCCGGCCTGATCCAGCGTGAGGCGGTCGAGCCATATCCCTTCCCGCGCGAACTCCGCTTCGTCTTGCGCGCAGCGACCGGACAAGGCGCCGAAGTGCACTGGCAGGCGCGGGGTCTGCTGCACATGGCGCTGCCGCTGCTGCGCTACTTCCACAACTCGCGGCCACAGGCACATGCCCGTGCCACCCTGGCGTACAGCCGCCTCATCGCCCTGGCCACGCAGGAACACGCCCCGCTGATCGCCGCCGCGCAGGCGGACGATTTGGTTCAACGCGAGGGCTTCCGCTTCGTTTTCCGCACGGCCGGCGCGTTCGATCTGGCGCGACAGCGTGCGCAGCGCCTGCTGCGCGACTTCGGCGTGCGCTTCGACGTCGAAGACGCCGCGGCACTGGCGCGCGCCGAGCCCGCCCTGCGCCCCGGACTGGCCGGAGCCGTGCACTGGCTCGATCCCTGGTCGGTGCGCGACCCCGGCGCGCTGGTGCAGCGCTACGCCGCGTTGTTCGCCGCGCGCGGCGGGCGCGTCCTGCGCGGCGACGCTGCCACACTGCAGCGCCAGGGGGCGGAGTGGGTGGTCACCGGCGCCGACGGCCGCATCGCCGCAAGGCAAGCGGTGATCGCCCTCGGCCCCTGGGCCGACGGCTTGATCCGCCGCTTCGGCTACCGTTACCCGCTGTTCATCAAGCGCGGTTACCACCAGCATTACCCCTTGGCAGCGGCCTTGCGCCAGCCGCTGCTCGATGCCGAGCGCGGCTATGTGCTCGCCCCGATGCGTCTGGGCCTACGCCTGACCACCGGCGCCGAATTCGCTCCCATCGACGCGCCGCCGACGCCTGTGCAGCTCGACAAGGCCCAAGCCCTCGCCGGCGAGCTGCTCGACCTTGGGCCGCCACGCGCCGCCCCTGCCTGGCTGGGATCGCGGCCCTGCACGGCCGACATGCTGCCGGTGATCGGCCCGGCGCCACGTCACCCCGGACTGTGGTTCAACTTCGGCCACGCGCATCAGGGCTTCACCCTCGGCCCGGTCAGCGGTCGGCTGCTTGCCGAAATGATCTCTGGCCAGCCCCCCGTCGTCGATCCCTCGCCCTACCTGCCGGCGCGCTGGCCGGGTTGACCGATGCCTGGCACGATCCTCGGGCTGTGGTTTGCCAGCGTGGATCGGCAAACCATGATGTGCATCAACCCGAGCTTGCCTGATCGGCTTATGGTTCGCTTCGCCGCCAGCGCGGGAAAGGATGCGCGCGTCATGCTGGATTCAGGCCGATTTTTCTCCGCTTGATCGGTGATGCGCGCAGTCTGTGGATGTTTTGATGAGGAGATTCGACATGGGGCAACAGAAACAACACTCTGTTTCAGCCGAGCAGCGTCATTTGATGATTTCCGAAGCGGCGTTTTTCCGCGCCGAACGCAGCGGCTTCCGCAGCGACCCGCTCGGCGACTGGCTCGAAGCCGAGGCGGAAATCGACGCCATGTTGCAAAACACGCCGCCGGCACCGCATCACAACGCAAAAAAATCCAAATCCGGCCACGCGGCTGCGGGCAAAGCGGGCTAACAGGCCGTTGAAAAACGTCGTGAAGATGGCCAGATGCAAGGCACACGGAGCGCAGCGACCGAGACAGATCAGACCGATCGGCGAGGCAGCGAGCACCGCGCAACGCCGCAGATGGCCCACCGCAGCAGTTTTTCAATGGCCTGCCAAGCGGCTGAACTCACGACGTCGTTGCAGCCCGGCTGGCCCGGTCACGCCTGCCGGGCTGCCGCGTTGTCGGCGTCGCAGCGCGCACGGTTTCATCTGCTGGATATCCTGTCATCGTTCCGTGGCATCCTGTCGCGGTTCGTTCAACGTCTTCCTCTGCACACTCCATGAATGCCACCATCACCGCGCTCCTCGCCCGCGAAATCCTCGATTCACGCGGCAACCCAACAGTCGAAGTCGATTGCCTGCTGTCCGGCGGTGTCAGGGCACGTGCGGCCGTGCCGTCAGGCGCCTCGACCGGCTCACGCGAGGCCGCCGAGTTGCGTGACGGCGATGCCAGACGGTTTGGCGGCAAGGGAGTGCTTCGGGCCGTCGATCACGTCAACACCGTCATCGCCGGGCAACTCGTCGGCCGCGATGCGCGCGAGCAGGCAGCGATCGACGCGGCGATGATCGCCCTCGACGGCAGCGAAAACAAAGCCAAGCTCGGCGCCAATGCCATCCTCGGCGTGTCGCTGGCCGTGGCGCGCGCCGCAGCGCAGGCAAGCGATCTACCGCTGTATCGCTACCTCGGTGGCCCGGCCTCCACCCGCCTGCCGGTACCGCACATGAACATCCTCAACGGCGGCGTCCACGCGCAGTGGCAGGGCGCCGATTTTCAGGAATACATGATCGCGCCGCTGGGCGCTTCCACCGTGCGCGAGGCGGTGCAATGGGGCGCGGAGGTCTACCACGCGCTGCAGGCGGTGCTGCGCGCCAAGGGACTGTCTGTGGGCGTCGGCGACGAAGGCGGATTCGCCCCGAGGGTGCAGTCCAACGAGCAGCCGCTCGAACTCATCGAACAGGCGATCGAACAAGCCGGGCTGCGTCCGGGGCAGGACGTGGCCATCGCCATCGACCCGGCGTCGAGCGAGTTTTTCGAGGACGGGCGGTTTTACAACCTGCGCAGCGAAAACCGCCGGCTCGATGCGGAGCAAATAGTCGCGTACTACGCCCGGCTGGTGCAGTCGCATCCCATCGTGCTGCTCGAAGACGGCATGGCCGAAGACGACTGGGCGGGATGGAAACAGCTCAACACTGCGCTGGGTGAGCGCATCGAACTCGTCGGCGACGACATTTTTTGCACCAACCCGGCGATCATCGCCCGCGGCATCGAGCAAAACATCGCCAACGCCGTGCTGATCAAACTCAACCAGATCGGCACGCTGAGCGAAACCATCGCCGCCACCCGCCTGGCGCGCGACCATGGCTGGGGCGCGTTCGTGTCGCACCGCTCGGGCGAGACCGTCGACAGTTTCATCGCCGACCTGACCGTGGCGCTGGACACCGGGCACCTCAAAACCGGCGCGCCGGCACGCGGCGAACGGGTGGAAAAATACAACCAGTTGCTGCGCATCGAACAGGAACTGGGCAGCGCGGCGCGCTACGCCGGTCGCGGCGCCTACGTCCGCCAGCCGCAGCGCTGACGGCCAGCCGGCGTGCCACGGCTGGCCCGCCGGTCAAACGTCGAGGTTGGCGGCGCGCAGCGCGTTGGACTCGATGAAGTCGCGGCGCGGCTCGACGTCGTCGCCCATCAACATGGTGAAGACGCGGTCGGCCTCGATGGCATCGTCGATCTGCACGCGCAGCAGCCGGCGCACCGCCGGATCCATGGTGGTTTCCCAGAGCTGTTCCGGGTTCATTTCACCCAGCCCTTTGTAGCGCTGGCGTGACACCGCGGTTTCGGCCTGGCGAAGCAGCCAGGTCATGGCGTCACGAAAATCCACGGCCACCTTTTCCCTGGCGTGATCCCCCTGGCCGCGACGGACGATGGATCCCGTCGGCAGCAGACCGTGGAACGTCTGCGCCGCTTGCGACAGCACGGCGTAGTCGGCGCCGTGGACAAAGTCGGCATGCAGCACCGTCGATTTGAGGTTGCCGTGATGGCGGCGCACGATGCGCAGATAGGGCTTGTCGCTGCGCGCGTCGGTTTCGGCAAACACCTGTGGCGGCTCGCCATGTTCGGTGTGCTGCACCAGATACGCCGCCAGCGCATCGGCGCTGGCCTGCGCCGCATGATCCAGGTCGATGGTCACGCCATCGACGATCGCCCGCAGCGCCTGTTCGTCCATGAACGCGCTCAGGCGGGCGATCACCGCCTCGGTCAGCATGTGCTGGCGGGCGAGCTGCTCCAGGGTTTCTCCGCTCAGCGCCGACTGGCCGGGACGTTCGATCAGCGCGTCCTTGAGCGCCACGCGCAGCAAATAGGCATCGAGCTCGGCACCGTCCTTCAGGTATTGCTCGTCCTTGCCGTGCTTGACCTTGTACAGCGGCGGCTGGGCGATGTAGATGTGGCCGCGCTCGACGATTTCGGGCATCTGCCGGAAGAAAAAGGTCAGCAGCAGGGTGCGGATGTGCGCGCCGTCGACGTCGGCATCGGTCATGATGATGATACGGTGGTAGCGCAGCTTGTCGATGTTGAAATCGTCCTTGCCGATGCTCGTGCCCATCGCCGTGATCAGCGTGAGGATTTCGTTGCTGGTCAGCAGCTTTTCGAACCGCGCTTTTTCCACGTTGAGGATCTTGCCGCGCAGCGGCAGGATGGCCTGGAACTTGCGGTCGCGCCCCTGCTTGGCGCTGCCGCCGGCCGAATCGCCCTCGACCAGATACAGCTCGCAAAGCGCCGGGTCTTTTTCCTGACAGTCGGCCAGCTTGCCGGGCAGGCCGAGACCGTCCATCACGCCTTTGCGCCGGGTCATTTCCCGCGCCTTGCGCGCGGCTTCGCGCGCCCGCGCGGCGTCGATGATCTTGCCGCAGATGATCTTGGCGTCGTTCCACGGTCAACCCCGAGTCGAAGCGCGACACCAGGCGTTGATCCATTTCACGCAACTCCTTGGGGTAGGTGTCGCTGGTGAGGATGATTTGCGAGCGCTTGGTGATCAGCGCCTCGAAGGCGTAGAAAAACTCCTCCTGCGTCTTGTCCTTGCCGGCAAAGAACTGCACGTCGTCGATGAGCAGCAGGTCCAGCGAGTGGTAATAGCGCTTGAAATCCTCGAAGGCCTTGCGCTGGTAGGCACGCACCACCTCGCTGACGAACTGCTCGGCCTGCAGGTAGCGGATGCGTGCGCCGGGCTGCTGGGCGAGCAAGGCGTTGCCCACGGCGTGCATCAGATGGGTTTTGCCCAGTCCGACACCGCCGTAGATGAATAGCGGGTTGTATGAGCGGCCCGGGTTTTCCGCCACCTGGATGGCTGCCGCCCGGGCCAGCTGGTTTGCCTTGCCGGTCACCAGGGTGTCGAAGCTCAGCAGCGGATTGAGTCGCGACCGTTCGAGCGCATCGGCTTCCACCGCGTCGCGCGCGGCCGCAGGCAACGAAGCCGCGGCCGTTGCGGCGTTGTCTTCATCGTCATCGCCGCCGGCAGCGGGGGGGAGGGCTGACGGCGGGCGGCTTGGCTGCGCCCGGTCGGTCGCACTGCTGTGGTGCACGGCAGCGCGCGGAGGTGTCTTTTGCACCATGAAATCGAGTTGCACCGGTCGGCCGACCACGGCGCTGAGCGATTCGGTGATGCGCGCGGCGTACTGCGAGCGCAGCCAGTCGAGCTTGAAACGGTTGGGCACGCTCAACGTGGCCGTTTGGCCATCGTCGCTCCAGGTCGGAGCAGACAGCGGTTTGATCCACGCAGCAAATTGTTGTTCGGGAATGACTGTGGCCAGCAGGGCACAGCATTGCTGCCAGGATTGTTCGTGAGTCATGCAAAAAATCAATGAAAAATCAAAGGGTTGTCGATCTGCACGGGCGCATGCGGCAGCGCGGCGCAAAGCGCGCAGACAGCCGGAACCGTCCGCTTCGGCAGGAGCTGCGGGGCGTTTGGCCGCGGCGCGCGGGTCGTTCAGTTTAACTCTGCCGCCGAAGTTATCCACAGTTTGTGCTGCGGTGTGGTGCCCCATGCGATGGCCGGCCGGCTGCGCCGTGGTCTGCCGGTCGTTGGCGGCGCAGAACCTGCAACCATGCAGGGTCTTTGCCGAAAAAATTGACAACGGCAGGGTTATTGAGTGCAATAGAGGGCTTTTTCTTTTGACTGCTGGTGGTTTGGCTGCAGTTTGCGGTGCCGGCGGTTCTCGTTGAAAACAGTCGAAAAGTAGGCTGTTTTGCGGTTTATCCAGAATTTAGCTGTTTTATTGAGGTCAATGTCATGAAGCGGACTTATCAACCTTCCAAAACCCGCCGGCAGCGCACCCACGGCTTTCTCGTGCGGATGAAAACCCGTGGTGGCCGCGCCGTGATCAATGCTCGCCGTGCCAAAGGGCGCAAACGCCTGGCGGTCTGAGGCTGGGGCGGGCTGTTTTTTCGATGTTTGCCTTGCTCGCGGCCAGCGGGCGGGCAGCCTGTCGGTTGCGGCGTGAGCGTGGCTCCGCCGGCCCGCTGTGCTGGTGACCGACGGATAGCGCCGACGAGGTCGCACCATGCAACTGGCCATGTTGCGGCAACCCGATGCGTTTGCCGCCTGTTTTGCCGCCCGCTTCGTGCAACGCGCGGAGTTTCGCCTGCACTACCGTCCGGCGCCAGCCGGGTGGGGCAGGCCTGACGCTGCGGCGCAGACCTGCTGGCTGGGTCTGGTCATCCCGAAAAAATTGTGCAAAGCCGCGGTGCGGCGCAACCTGATCAAACGGGTGATGCGCCAAAGCCTGCGACAACTGCGGCTGCCGGACTCGGCGGTGATGCGCGCACCGGTGCTGATGCTGCGTTTGACGCGCAAACTCCCCGCGGACTTTCGCAGCGCGCGCTCGCCTGCGCTGCTCGCTTACGTCAGGCAGGTGGTGAACGCTTTGCTGCAGGACTGGATCGACCGCACGGTCGACTTCGTGGCGCAGGAGAAGTGATGAAGCGGCTGCTGATCGGCCTGGTGCGTCTGTACCGCCTGCTGCTCAGCCCCTGGGTGGGTGGGCAGTGCCGCTTCTACCCGTCGTGTTCGGTGTACACCATCGAGGCGCTGGAGCGGCATGGCGCCGCCGCCGGGACGTATCTGGGAGCGGCGAGGATTTTGCGCTGCCATCCCTGGTGCGAAGGCGGGCATGATCCGGTGCCGGCGCGTTTCACCTGGGCGCCCTGGCGGCACCGCGACGCCGTGCAGGAAGCTCCAGCCGACAGGGAAGCGGCAGCCGCTGCCGCGCAGCCGTCACCGCCGGCCGTGCACAATAGCGGGTCTTCACCGTGGCAGACGGCCGGGGCAGACGCGAGCCGGCCAGCCGCCCCGCCGCAGTCTTCCCAGCCCTGAGCTGTCCGGGCGCTTTTGCATCACAACAACAGGATTTGCGTATGGATCTCCGCCGATCGGTCCTCTGGGTGGTTTTCACCATGTCGATGATTTTTCTGTACAACTCCTGGCTGCGCTACAACGGCGAGACGGATCTGTTCGGCACTCCACCGGCGCATCCGGCGCACACCGCCAGCGCTGCCGCCCCCGCCGTGCCGCAGGCGGTGTCGAGCGCCGCGGTGCCTCCCGGGACGGCAGCGACGGCCCCGACGACGGCGACGACGAGCCAACCGGCAGCGCAGCTGGTGACCATCCGCACCGACTTGATGGAGGTGAAGATTTCCTCCCGCGGCGGCAATCTGGTGTACGCCAAGCTGCTCAAGTACGAAAGCCGCACCGAGCCGGGCAAGCACGTGGTGTTGTTCGACGACACGGCGAACAACAAATACATGGCGCAGTCCGGTTTGATCGGCGGCGATTTCCCCAACCACGAAACCGAGATGACCGTCCTGCCGGGGCCGCGCGACCTGGGTACGGGCAAAACCCTGCAGGTCACGCTGGTGTCACCCGATCTGGGCGGGGTGCGGCTGCAGCGCACTTACACCTTCACCCGCGACAGCTATGTGGTGAATGTGCAAAACACCATCACCAATACGGGCACGGCGCCGGTCAGCCCGCAGCTGTATCTGCAGATCGTGCGTGACGGCAACACGCCGCCGGGCGACGAATCGCACTTCTATCACACCTACACCGGCCCGGCGTACTACGACAACGCGAACAAATTCCAGAAGTTCGAATTCAAGGATTTGAAGGTCAACGAAACGCCGAAAAAGGCCGACAGCGGCTGGGTGGCGATGATCCAGCATTACTTCGTTTCGGCCTGGGTGCCGCAGCCGTACGACGGTCCGCGCGATCTGTACGCGCGCAAGCTCGGCGACAACCTGTACGCCGTCGGCGTGATCCAGCCGCTGCCGCAGATCGCTCCGGGCAAAAGCATCACCACCGATGCCAAACTGTTCGTCGGCCCCGAGCTGGAGAGCACGCTGGCGGCGCTCGCTCCGGGGCTCGAACTGGTCAAGGACTACGGCTGGGTGACCCTTTTGGCCAAGCCGATTTTCTGGCTGCTCGAAGTCATCCACAAAGTCGTGCAGAACTGGGGATGGTCGATCATCGTGCTCACCTTGCTGATCAAGCTGGCGTTTTTTCCGCTCACCGCCGCCAGCTACAAGAGCATGGCACGGATGAAGGCGGTGGCCCCGCGCATCAACGCCTTGCGCGAGCAGTACAAAGACGACCAGGTGAAAATGAACCAGGCGATGGTCGAGCTCTACCGCAAGGAAAAAATCAACCCGCTGGGCGGCTGTCTGCCCATCGTCATCCAGATTCCGGTGTTCATCGCGCTGTACTGGGTGCTGCTGTCCAGCGTCGAGCTGCGCGGCGCGCCGTGGATCCTGTGGATCCACGACCTGTCAGCCAAGGACCCGTACTACATCCTGCCGGCGATCATGACCGCAACCTCCTTTTTGCAGGTCAAGCTCAACCCGACGCCGCCCGATCCGATGCAGGCCAAGCTGATGTGGATCATGCCGGCAGCGTTTTCCATCATGTTCTTTTTCTTCCCCGCCGGCCTGGTGCTGTACTGGCTGACCAACAACACCACGTCGATCGCGCAGCAATGGTTCATCAACAAAAAAATGGGCGTGGCCGTGCTCGCCGACGCTCCGGCAAAGTGACCTGCGGCTGAGGCGCCGCGGAGTGGCACGATGAACCCTCTGGCGCTGGACGCCGACCCGATCGTCGCCATCGCCACGCCGCCCGGGCGTGGCGCCGTGGGCATCGTGCGCGCTTCGGGTCGCTCGCTGCGTGAGCTGATGCTGGCGGTCTGCGGCCGCGAGCTGGTGCCGCGCCACGCCACCTACCTGCCGTTGACCGATGCGCGCGGTGCGGTCATCGACCAGGGACTGGCGCTGTTCTTTCCCGCGCCGCATTCGTACACCGGCGAGGATGTGCTCGAACTGCAGATCCACGGCGGCCCGGTGGTGCTGCAGCTGCTGCTGGCCAGACTGCTCGAACTCGGCCGTGACAGCGGGCTGCGCCTGGCGCAGCCGGGGGAATTCACCCGCCGCGCGTTTCTCAACGGCAAGCTCGATCTGGCGCAGGCCGAAAGCGTTGCCGACCTGATCGACGCCAGCACCGAAGCCGCGGCCCGCAGCGCCACGCGCGCACTGGCCGGCGAACTCTCCCAGGCGGTGCACACGCTGGCCGCACAGCTCGTCGAACTGCGCATGCTCGTCGAGGCTACGCTCGACTTTCCCGAGGAGGACATCGACTTTTTGCGCCAGTCGCAGGCCCTGCAGCGGCTGCGGCAGCTGCAGCAGACGTTGCAGCAGGTGCAGGCGAAAACGCGGCAAGGGGCGCTGCTGCGCGAAGGGCTCAATGTGGTGCTCGCCGGTCAGCCCAACGTCGGCAAGAGCTCACTGCTCAACGCGCTGGCCGGGGCGGAGCTGGCGATCGTCACGCCGATCGCCGGCACGACGCGCGACAAGGTCAGCCAGTCGATCCAGATCGACGGCGTGCCGTTGCACATCGTCGATACCGCGGGTTTGCGCGACAGCGCCGACGTAGTCGAACGCATCGGCGTGCAGCGCAGCTGGGACGCCATCGCCAACGCCGACGTCGTGATGTTCCTGCACGATCTCACCCGCCTGCTCGACCCCGGCTATGTGCAGGCCGAAGCCGACATCGGCCGCGCGCTGCCTGCCGGCGTGCCGCTGCTGCACGTGGCCAATAAAAGCGACCAGGTCGACCTGACTACGGCACGGGCCGAGCTGGACCGCGCGTGGTCGCTGTGGGGCATGGCGCCGGGGGAGGTGGTGTGGATTTCCGCGGCGCGCGGCGACGGCCTGCCGGCACTACGCCAGGCCTTGCTGCGTCTGGCCGGGGCGCAGCCGGGGGGGGAGGGCGTGTTCATCGCCCGCCAGCGGCATGTGCAGGCGCTGGAACAGACCGCGCAGCACGTGGCCACCGCCGTCGAGTTGCTCGCCCGCGACGCGCAGGCGCCGCTGGACCTGCTGGCCGAAGAGCTGCGTCTGGCACACCGTGCGCTCATGAGCATCACTGGCGAGTACACCGCAGACGATCTGCTCGGCGCGATTTTTTCCAGTTTCTGTATCGGCAAATGACGGCGGCGGCGCAGCGGCGCTGGCCACCGGGGCGGGTTCAGACGCGGCGCAGCGACAGACCCTGGGCGTTGATCACATCGCTCAAATCACCGGCGGCGAATTTGCGCACGGTGTCGAACGCCTGCGAAAACAGGTATTCATAGTGCTGCAGCTCGACAAAGCCGATGTGCGGGGTGCAAATCGCGTTTTCCAGCCGCAGCAGCGGATGGCCCTGGAGGATGGGCTCGGCTTCGAACACATCGACCGCGGCCAGCCCCGGGCGGCCGCGGTTGAGCGCGGCCACCAGCGCGTCGGGAACGAGCAGTTCGGGTCGCGCGGTGTTGACCAGGATCGATGTCGGGCGCATCAGCGACAGATCGGCCAGGGTGATGAGGTGACGCGTGGACTCGCTCAGGCGCAGATGCAGGCTGAGCACGTCGCTGGTGGCGAACAGGGCTTCACGCGACGGTGCCGCGGCAAAGCCATGTTCGACGGCGCGGGCACGCGACGCCTCGCTGCCCCAGACCTGCACCCGCATGTCGAAGGCCTGCGCGTAGCGGGCCACCTGCTGGCCGATGCGGCCATATCCCCAGATGCCCAGGGTTTTTCCCGCCAGCCGTTGTCCCAGGCCGAAATTCGGCGGCATCGACTGCGATTTCAACCCGGCCTGCTGCCATGCGCCATGCTTGAGGCTGGCGATGTATTGCGGCAGACGTCGGGCAGCCGCCAGCACCAGCGCCCAGGTGAGCTCGGCAGTGACCGCCGGGTCGGTCTGCCCTTGCGCCACGGCAATGCCCAGATCGGTGCAGGCCTGCACGTCCACATGCGGCCCGATGCGCCCGGTCTGCACCACGAGCTGCAGTTTGGGGCATTTTTCGAGCAATTGGCGCGACAGCGCGGTGCGCTCGCGGATCAGCACCACCGCCTGCGCGTCGCGCAGCCGCACGCTGAGTTGACCGACGCCTTTGACGGTGTTGTTGAAAATTTTGAGGTCATGGCCGGCAAGATGTTGCGCACAGTCGAGTTTGCGCACCGCATCCTGGTAGTCGTCGAGCACGGTGATTTGCATAAAACCTGGTTCCGCAGCAGCTGAATGGCGCAGTGTAGACCCGCGCGCCGCCGCCCCGCCGCATCGGTGAACTCCCGATCAGGAGTTTCCCGATTTTGCTGCGCTGCAGCTTGCTTCTGCCCATGCCGCCGAAATATAAGTCTGGCTTGATATACACGCTTGCCTGCCAAGCGGCGCGCACGGCGCCGCGCAGACGGTCTGACGACATGGAGGCCACGATGGACGTGAAAGGCAAATGGCTCTTGCCGACCAGCCCGGAAAAAACCTGGGAGGCGCTCAACGATCCCGAGGTGCTCAAGGCGTGCATTCCCGGCTGTGAGTCGATCACCGCCACCGGCGCCGGGCATTTCGAAATCGTGCAGGTGCTGTCGGTAGGCGGGTTCAAAACCCGTTTCAGCAGCACCCTCACCCTCGAAGACCCCAACCCGCCGCACAGCTACGTGCTGCGCTTCGAAGGCAACGCCGGCAGCGCCGGATTCGGCCTGGGCCGTGCGCTGGTGGCGCTGCAGCCCACGCCGGACGGCGGCACGCAGATGAACTACCAGGCCAATGCGGAGGTCGGCGGCGCCATCGGGCAGCTCGGCCAGTCCGCCATGGACAGCACGGTGCAGAGCCTGACCGAGACGTTTTTTTCCCGTTTCGATCAGGTCATGCGCGGGCAGATGCCGGTGGACGCCGGCGCCGGCGTGCTCGACCGGGTGTGGAATCTGCTGCCGCCCTGGGGTTGGGCGCTGAGCACCCTGGTGCTGGTGTTCATCATCTACTGGGGACTGCACGGCACGTGGTGAACGCCGGGCCGCAGCAGGACACGGCCCGGCAGGTAGAGGACGACAACGCCGGAGCAGGCGGCGCGGAATGCCAGAACAGACGGTGCCGAAGGGAGCCGAAGGGACGGGGGAGCCAAAAGGAGCCGCGTCAGCCCTCCTCGGCCGGGCAGAGCGCGCGCACGACGTTGAGCACCTGCTGGCTTTTGATGTGGTAGTGCACGAAGCGGCCGCGGCGCGTGGCCTCGACGATGTTTTCTGCGCGTAATTTGGCCAGTTGCTGCGACAACGCCGCCTGGCGCATGCCGACTTCGTGTTCGAGCTCGCGCACGCAGCGCTCGCCGTCCATCAGCAGGCACAAAATGGCCAGGCGTTCCCGGTGCGCCAATGCCTTGAGGATGCGCACCACGTCGCCTCCGGCCATCCGCTCCAGGCGGGCAAGCCGGGGCAGCGACGCCGCAGCAAGCAGGTTCGACGCAGTCGTTGGGGACGGTTCGACGATATTCATGATTTGCAGTCTATGAATATCAAAACCCAAGGTTTTGATTCAACACAATAAAATGGAATTTCACCGCGTTTTTTGAGCACTTTTTCGCCCTTTGCTCCCCCGCCAGCGCTGGCCGCGGCGGCGGGCAAGAGCGCCGCTGTGCTCCTCTTGCCCGCCCATATGCCGAAGGCTTTGCCTCTCCCCCCCTTGCGTCTGGCGCTGTCGTTCTGGGGCATCGCCGCCGCGGCCTATCTGGTGGGGTTTTTCCTGCGCGTGACCCCCGGGGTGCTCAATGCCGAGCTGATGCGCGACTTTCATCTCAGCGCGGCGCAGTTGGGCAATCTGGCCTCGTTCTATTTCTATTTCTACGCCGCGTCGCAGATCCCGACGGGCATTGCCAACGACCGCTTCGGGCCGAAAATGCTGATCGTGTTCGGCCAGGCGGTCACTGGCGGTGGGGCGCTGCTGTTCGCGCTGGCGGGAAGTTTTGAATCGGCCGCGGTGGCGCGGGCGTTGATCGGCCTGGGCCACGGCGTGGCCTGGGTGTCGCTGCTCGAATTGTCCGCCGCCTGGTTCGCCCCGCGGGTTTTCGGCACCATGTCCGGTCTGTCGCTGGCGCTGGGCACGCTGGGCGCGGTGCTGGCGCAGGCGCCGTTGCTGCTGCTGGCGCACGCCTTCGGTTGGCGCTGGGTGCTCGCCGCGGTGGGGGTGCTGTGTCTCGTGCTGTCGCTGCTGGCCTGGTCGTTCATCCGCAACCGCCCGGAAGACCTGGGCCTGCAGGGCTATCTGCCGCCGCGCCGCGCGCCGTCGCTGCGCGAAGTGGGGCAGGGGCTGGTCGCGGTTTGGACGTACCGCAACACGGCGCTGCTGTTCCTCGCTCCCGGCGGGGTTTGCGGTGCCTTTCTCACCTTCACCACGCTGTGGGGCATGCCGTTTCTGGTGCAGCAGCGACACATGCCTGCGGCACAGGCGTCCTGGGTGGTGGCGCTGATGCTGGTGGCGTTTTCCGCCGGTGGTGTGCTATGGGGCCGGGTGACCGATGCGCTGCGCCGGCGCAAGCTGCCCTATGCCGTCGGCGGCGGCATGATGCTCGCCGGGTTCGCTGTGCTGGTGTTCTGGCCGCAGGCACCCTGGGTGCTGCTGCTGGCGGCGCTGCTGCTGGCCTCGGTCGGTTCGGGCAGCATGGTGGTCGGGTTTGCCTGGGCGAAGGAGTCGGTGCCGCAGCGGCTGGCCGGCACGGCCGCGGGGGTGCACAACACCGGGGTGATGACGGGCACGCTGGTGCAGTTGCCGCTGTTGGGCTGGGTGCTCGATGCGTTCTGGACGGGCCGGCTGGTCGCCGGTGTGCGGCAGTACGACGGCGCCGCGTTCCAGGCGGCCAATGGCGTGTTGCTGGCGTGGATCGCGGTGTCGCTGCTGTGCGTCGTGCTGGCGCGCGAAACCCACGCGCGGCCGCTGGATGCGGCGCCTTGACCTTCGCGCCGCCCCGTCGCGGTCAGTGCGCGTGCAGCGATTGCCGCGACAATGCCGAGTACCGATCGAGGAAATCGTCGATTTCTTCGCTGCTGGGCTCCTGCGCGATGAGCTGCTGCACGCTGTTGCGGAACCCCTCTGCCGCATGGCCGCCGAGGAAAATTTCCTTGCGGGCGAACTTGTCGACGATTTCATACCCGCCGCGGGCAAACTCGCCGGCCCCGCCGGGTGTGGATGCCGTGTCCGACCAGTCGAGCTGCAGGACGCAGAACGCATCAGAATCGTAGATCATGGTTTGCATGGTGTACCTCCACTGGATGCTCGGGAGATGAGGACGGCAAAGCAAAAATCAAGCCTGATTTCGACGTCGGTGCGGCTGTGGTGAGAATGAAACGTGGATCCTTGCCGCGGCGTTGACCTGCGCAGGCGTCAATCCGGGTCTATCCGCAGCATTGCCCGCGGCGGCGGACAGGCAGTGTTGACTGCCATGCACGATTTGCAACCAGACGTAAAAATCCGCTGCAGACCGCTTGCCTGCCAAGCCGCGGCTCAATAGGCTTGCCGCGCTGCGGCCCGCTGCTGCCTTCGGGCGCTTCGCCGGCGTCGCCGCGGCGCGATTCGACAACCATTGCACAAACAGTCCGGCGTGATCCGGCTGGGACGGAGACTCGTATGTTCCATCAACTTTTGACCCCGGTGGCCGGGGCGTTGTTGCCGTCGTTTCTGGTGGCGGCCATTCCGATTGCCATCGTGCTGCTGATGCTCGGCGTGTTGCGCCGTCCGGCCTGGCAGGCCTCGGCCGTCGGGCTGATCGCCGGGCTGATCATCGCCACCACGGTGTGGCAGTTGCCGCTGGGGCTGGCGCTCAATGCCGTGGCCTTCGGCGTGGTGTTTGCGCTGCTGCCGGTGATGTGGATCGTGTATGGCGCGCTGGTGCTGTACAACGTGGCCGTCAAGTCCGGTCGCTTCGAGCAGTTCCGGCTGTGGATGCTCGAACATCTGCCCAACGACCGGCGGCTGGTGCTGCTGGTGGTGGCGTTCTCGTTCGGCTGTCTGCTCGAAGGCATTGCCGGATTTGGCACGCCGGTGGCGATCACCAGCGCGCTGCTCATCGGCCTGGGGTTTCCGGCGCTGGAGGCGCTGACGTTCACCCTGATTTTCAACACCGCGCCGGTGGCGTTCGGCGCCCTGGGCGTGCCGCTGACCGTGCTCGGCGCGGTCACCAGCATGCCGGCGGAGCCGCTGGCGGCGATGGTCGGGCGGCAGTTGCCGTTTTTCGCCTTCCTGCTGCCGTTTTACGTCATTGCGCTGTACGGCGGCTGGCGTTCGATCCGCGCCCTGTGGCCGGCGTTGTGCGTGGCCGGCGGGAGTTTTGCGCTGGCGCAGTTCGCGTCGTCGAACTTCATCAGCTATCAGCTCACCGACGTGCTGGCGTCGATGGTCTCGCTCATCCTCACCGTGGCGTTTCTCAAGGTCTGGTCGCCCGCACCCGACGCCGAATTCGCCATCGCCCGCCCGGTGCGCGCTGCAGGCCAGCCGCGCGTGGGATATGGCGGCTGGCTGCCCTGGGTGGTGATCACCGCCGTGGTGATTTTCTGGGTGTACGCCAAGGTGTTCACCATCGGCGAGGCCAAGGTGCTGTGGCCGGGGCTGGACAAGCAGGTGTTCATCACGCTGTACAACAAGCCCTACGTCGCGCTGTGGGACTTCCAGCCGCTGGGCACGGGAACGGCGATTTTGCTGTCGGCGGTGGTGACCGCGGTGCTGGTGCGGCTGCCGGCGCGGGCGTTTTTCGCCGCGATGCGTGATGCCTGGGTGCAGGTGCGCATCGCCGTGCTCACCGTGTGCATGATCGTCGGCCTGGCGTTTTTGCTCAATTATTCGGGCATGAGCTACACCCTCGGGCTGGGCGTGGCCGCAGTCGGCGCGCTGTTCCCGCTGGTGTCGGCCTTCCTCGGCTGGGTGGCGGTGTTCCTGTCGGGCAGCGATACCTCGGGGAACGCGCTGTTCGGCAATCTGCAGGTGGTGGCGGCGCGCCAGCTCGGGTTCGACCCGGTGCTCATGGCGGCGACCAACTCGTCCGGCGGAGTGATGGGCAAAATGATTTCGCCGCAGAACATCGCCACCGGCGTGTCCACCACCGAGCTCAAGGGCCGGGAGGGCGTGGTGTTCGCCCGCACGTTCAAACACAGCGTGTTCCTCACCTTCCTGCTCGGCGTGCTGGTGTATCTGCAGCAGCACGTGCTGACCTGGATGGTGCCGCACTGAGCGCGCGGCGGCGCCGTCAGCGCGGCGAGGCGCCTGCCGCCTGCTCGGCGCGGTCCAGGGTGAACAGCAGATCGCTGTCGGCCGACTGCTGCAGCAGGATCTGCACCGGCAGGTTTTGCAGCTGCGGCGCCAGCCAGATCTGCGCGCCGATTTCGTTGGGCTGCGTCGAGCGCCGCACCAGATGCCAGCACGCCAGCGTCCCCGCACCCGTGGTCACGGTGTCGGTGCCCTCGACGGTGAACGACCAGTCGGTCATGCCGCTGGGCCGCGCCACGGCAAAGGTCAGCGTCGCCCCGGGGTGGAACGCGGCGGGCTGGGTGGTCAGGCGATGGGCGATTTGCAAGAACAGACTGGCGCTGTCCTGCACGTGCGGCTGCAGCGGCACCACCTGCGGGTTGGCGCTGAAATGCACCGTGCCGTCGGCCCGGTCAAAGCGCACCGACTTCTCGCGCGTGAACACGCGCTCGGTGTACAGCTGCGGGGCGAGCCAGCCGCCGTCGATGCGCCCGGTGCTGCGGTAGGCAAAACTGATGAGGGCGCTGCCCGACAGCGTGGCCTCGTAGCGGTCGCCGTCCACCGTCCACACCAGCGCACCGCTGCCGTGCAGCCTGCCACGCCAGTTGCCGCTGATGGTGTAGCTCAGCCGGGTGGAGGGCGGCCAGCCGTCGCCGGCCACGGGCGCGGGCTCGGCGGCAGACGCCGCAGCGGACGGCGCGCTGGCTGCGGCGGTCGTGCTTGCCGGCGGGGTGGGCGCAGCCGCAGGCAGGTCGGGGGCGCTGCCGCCGGCCGCGACGGCGTTGGACGCGGGCGCGGCAGGAGCGGACGGCGTGCTTGCCGGCAGCGCTGCTGCGGCGGAGGCGACGGCAACCGGCGCAACGGCCGCAGGTGCCGCGCGGGCCGGGGCCGGCCGTGGTGCAGGGGGCGGCGTGCGCAGCGGCGGCGCCGCCGGCGGTGGCGCGGCGGGCTTGAGCAGCTCGGTGTAAACCGGCGGGGCAAGCGGCGCGTCGCCAGCGGCCTGCATGGCGCCGCCGAGCCAGCGCAGCACGAGCAGATGCACCGCAGCGACGAGCGCGACCAGCAGCAGCGCGGCGGCCCACGCCGCCGGGCGCGATGGCCGCCGCGTCATGGCTGCGGCCCGTCCGGGGCCGCCGCGGCAAGAGGGGAGGACGACATGCGCGGTATTGTGCCGGCTGGCAGCGTGACCGGGCTGGTCAGCGTGCGATGCGGCGGCTATGCTGCCGGCATGGCAGATCGGCGACGCGAGGCATCATGGCACAGACCCCCGAGTTCAAGGACTTCATCCCCGGAATGGAGTTTTTCCAGACCCTGCTCAAAGGCAGCGGCATGCCCGGACAGTTCGCCAACTGGGTGGCGCCGACGCTGGACGTTGCCGAGATCGAGCAAAAAATCACCGACCTCAAAGCCGTGTTGAGCTGGCTCGAAACCAACGCGCGCATGACGCAGAACATGGTGCAGGCGCTGGAAGTGCAGCGCATGACGCTGCAGGCGCTCAAGTCGATGAACGTCGATCTGCAGGCGTTCGCGCAAAAAGTGGCAGAGCCGGCCGGCGGCACGGCGGCAGCACAGGGGCAAACCACGGCGCCGCCGCTGTTCGACCCGATGCAGTGGTGGACGGGCATGACGCAGCAGTTCACCGAGCTCGCCGCCAAGGCGCTGCAAGACGGGTTTGCCGCGGCGCCGGTGGCGGCCGCCGCAGCTGCCGCTGCCGCCCCGGGGGCAACCCAGCAGGCCGCCGCTGCGGCAGCCCCGCGTGGCGCAGCGGCAGAGAAAGCCGGTGCAGAGGAACCCGGCGCGCAGAAGGCCGGCGCGAAGAAAGCCGGCGTAGAAAAAGCCGGGATCAAAAAGGTGCCAGCCAAACGCTCGAAGCCGCGGGCCAAACCCGCCGGCGGCGCGGCGTGAACGCGGCGTTGCCATGCAGCCAGGCGGCGTACCGGCGACCGGCTGCGGCGCGGCCGCTCACACCCCGGCCCAGCGCACCAGGTCCTGCGCCGGCATCACGCCGGACTGGCGCCGGATTTCCTGTCCGCCGCGGTACAGCGCCAGGGTCGGAATGCTGCGGATGCGGCTGCGCACCGAAATCTGCGGGTTGGCGTCGGTGTCGACCTTGGCGAGCACGGCGCGGCCCTGCAGCAGCTTGGCCGCCTGGGCGAACTGCGGCGCCATCATTTTGCACGGGCCGCACCATTCGGCCCAAAAATCCACCAGCACCGGCAATTCGCTCTTGGCGATGAAGCGGTCGAAATTGGCGTCGGTGAGCACGATGGGCGCGGCAGGCAGCAGCTCCTGGCCGCAGTGACCGCAGACGGGGGCGTCGTGCAGCCGGTCGTCGGGAACTCGGTTGAGGGTGGCGCAGTGGGGGCAGACGATGAGCATGGCAGGGACTCGCGAGGGACGTTGCGGTGAAGCCGGATGGCCCGCCAGCGGCGCAGCGGCACGCGCTGTCGAACGATCTGAGCCGAACATGCGGCACCGGCGGTGATTTTTCAAGCGGCTGGCTCTGCCGCGCGGATGAGGCTACATTGCGCATCATCGTCCGCATTTGCCCGCTGTCAACCATGCCGCGCATTGCCTATCTGCCGCACAACCACGCCGAGCCCGAAGATCTGGTGACCGCCATCCGGCAGCGGCGGGGCGGCGAACTGCTCAACCTGGACCGCATGCTGCTGCACAGCCCGGCACTGGCCCGCGGCTGGAACGCCATGCTCGGCGCGGTGCGTGGCGAGCTCGACCTCGACCCGGCGCTGCGCGAGCTGGCCATCTGCGTGGTGGCGCGGCTCAACGGCGCCGATTACGAGTTCATGCACCACGCCCAGCCCTTTCTCGCCGCCGGCGGCAGCGCCGAGCAACTCGCGCTGCTGCACGACATCCCCGCGGCGGTGGACAACCGGCAGGCGTTTTCGCCGCGCGAGCGCGCGGTGATGGCGCTGGCCTACGACATGACGCGGCGGGTGCGGGTGAGCGAAGCGCATTTCGCCGCGGTGCGCTCGCTGTTGCCGCGGCAGCAGGTGGTCGAGCTCGTCGGCGTGATCGCAGCGTACAACATGGTGTCGCGGTTTCTGGTGGCGCTGGACGTCGGCATCGAAGATCGCCAGGGCGGCGATACGCAGCATTGATCGACGGTGTTGCCGGTCATGAACGGTCCAGCCGTGGAACCCGCCGACGAGCCGCAGCGGCTGCGGCTCGTGCACGAGCTGCTGCAGCTCGACACCCGGGACGATGCGATTTACCGCCGCAAGGTCGACATCCTGCGTCGGGTGTTTGCCGTACCCATCGCCCTGCTGGCGCTGACGACCGAACGCGAGCAGCGTTTCATCGCGGTGCACGGCCTGCCGCTGGCGGCGATGCCGCGGGAACGGGCGATTTGCTCGCTGCTGCAGCAGCCGCCGTTTGCCCCGCTGGTGCTGACCGATGCGCGCGACGACCCGCGGGCGTGCTCCAGCCCGCTGGTGACGCAACATGGCGTGCGGTTTTACGCCGGGGTGCCGCTGCTGCTCGACGGCGCCCACCCGGTGGGCACGCTGTGCATCATGGACACGGCACCCCGCCGGCTCGACGCTGCGCAGACCGCGCTGCTGGCCGATTTTGGCGCGCAGCTGGCGGCGACGATGCAGGCCATGCTCGACGCGCAACGCCTGTTGCACAAGGCGCGGCAGCAGGAGGCCGAGCTGGCCCGGGAGCGGGCATTGCTGCGCACGGTGATCGACGGCACGCCCAGTCTGATCGCCGCGGTCGATGCAGACGGACGCTTCACCCTGGCCAATGCGGCGTTCGCCCGCATGGTCGGCAGCCCGGCGCAGGAGCTGATCGGCCGGCGGCTCGATGCGGTGACTCCGCCGCAGGTGCAGGCGGCGTATGCCGCGCTGCGCCAGCGCATGCAGCAGCGTGGCGGGGCGGTGAAAGACCGCTTGAGCCTGACGCTGGGTGAACGCACGTGGAAGCTGCTGGTCACGCTGGCGCCGCTGCACGACGGGCAGGGCCGCGCGCAGGGCGTGGTCAGCGTGGTGCAGGACATGACCGAGTTCGACGCCATCAGCGCCGACCTGGAAAAGCTGCAGGACATCCAGCGCCGCGGCGAGGCGTTCACGCAGCAGGGCACCTGGTCGCTGGATCTGGACAGCGGGGTGATGACCATCAGCGAAGGCTTTGCGCGGCTGCTGGGGTTCGACCCGGGGCAACGGACCCGCGCCGCGGCGGCCAGCCGCCGGGGCATCCGGAGTTGACGAATTACCTGGGCATTCCGCTGTTCCAGGGGGAGGAACTGGTCGGCGTGGTGGCCATCGCCAATCGCAGTGCCGGGGTCGATGCCTCGCTGGTGCAACTGCTCGAACCGTTCGTCAGCACCTACGCCATCATGATCGTCACCCTGCGCCAGCGCCGCGCGCAGCAGCAGTACGAGCAGCAACTGCTCGAAAGCAAGCAGCAGGCCGAGCGCGCCAACCGCGCCAAGTCGCAGTTTCTGTCGTCCATGTCGCACGAGCTGCGCACTCCGCTCAATTCCATTCTGGGGTTTGCGCAGCTGCTGGGCGCGTCGCGCCGCGAGCCGTTGTCCGACAGGCAGCGCGGATTTGTCGACCACATCACCCAGGCCGGCCAGCATTTGCTCAGCCTGGTCAACGACGTGCTCAATCTGGCGAAAATCGAGGCGGGCGAACTCACCCTCTCGCCGGAGCCGCTGCCACTGGCCGGGCTGGCGCAGACGGCGTGCGACATGGTGGCCGATCTGGCGCGCGCGCGGCAGGTGCGCATCGACAACCAAGTGGTCGACGCGGCGCTGCACGTCTGCGCCGACCTCACCCGCCTGCGGCAGGTGGTGCTCAACCTGCTGTCCAACGCCATCAAATACAACCGGCCGGGCGGCAGTGTGCGTGTGCAGCCGTTGCCGCTGCAGCGCGACGCGGCCGACGGCGTATGGCGCTGCGGACTGGCGATCGCCGATACCGGGATCGGCATCCCGGCGGACCGGCAGCACCGCGTGTTCCGCGCCTTCGAGCGTCTGGGGCAGGAGACCGGGCCGATCGAGGGCACCGGCATCGGCTTGATGATCACCAGGGAGCTGGTCGAGCGGATGAACGGCACCATCGGGTTCGACAGCCGCGAAGGCGAGGGCTCGACCTTTTACGTGCGCCTGCCCGCCGTGCTGCCCGACGCGCCGGCCGGCTGCGGGCAGCCGGATGGTGATGCGCCGCAGGCCGCCGCCGTGGCGCAGCGTGCAGCGCCGTCGGCGGCGCTACGGCAGCACCTGGTGCTCTACGTCGAGGACAACCCGGCCAACGCCGCGCTGATGCGGGAAATCGCCGCCGAGCGCGACGACGTGCGGCTGCTGCTGGCGCACGACGGTGAGCAGGCGCTGGAGCTGGCGCTGTTGCATCGCCCTGAGCTCATTCTCATGGACATCAATTTGCCGGGGCTGTCGGGCCAGCAGGCGGCGGCGCGGCTGAAAACCTGGCCGGAAACCGCCGGCATCCCGATTTTTGCCTTGTCGGCCGACGCCACGGCGTCCACCCGCGAGCGCGCGCAGCAGTCCGGGATGTTCAGCGGCTATCTGACCAAGCCCATCGTTCTCGAACAAATCCACGCCGTGTTCGACGCCCTGCGCGACGGCAGGCCGTTGACGCCGGTGTGGCAGGAGGCAGGCGGATGAGTGGATTCGACGGAACCTTGCAGGCCGAACTGCCCGCAGCGCTGGCGCAGGCGCGCATTCTCATCGTCGATGACAATCCGGCGAACGTCACCGTGCTCAGGGAATTGCTCGACGAAGCCGGGTACCGCCAGGTCGACGCCGAAACCTCGCCGCTGCGGGCGATCGGGCGCTGGCAGCAGCAACCCTACGACCTGCTGCTGCTGGACATGCGCATGCCCGAACTCGACGGCCTAGAGGTGATGCGCCGGCTGCAGCAGGATCTGGCCGACGGCGATTACCTGCCCTGCATCGTGCTGACGGCGCAGACCGACAGCGCCACCCGCGACGCGGCGCTGGACGCCGGGGCGCTGGACGTCATCCTCAAGCCGTTCGATTTCGACGAGACGCTCAAACGCATCCGCAACGCGCTGCAGACTCGGCTGTTGCACCGCAGCGCGCAGCAGCGCGTGCAGGCGCAGCAGCGCGACATCGCGTATCTGGCCAGCCATGACGCCGTCACCGGCCTGCTCAACCGCCGCGGGCTGTGCGCGCAACTCACCGCGTGGGCAGCCGGACATCACGGCGCGATGACGGTGTTGCTGCTCGAAATCACCGACGCCGATCAGCTGCTGCTGCTCGCCGGCGCCGAGTCGGTCGACGTGTTGCTGCGTACCGCGGCGCAGCGCCTGCACGACGCGGTGCAGGCGCTCGGCGGGCTGTGCGCGGTGTGGGGCGGTCAGGTGCTGCTGGCGGTGCTGCCGCTGCCGGCAACCGCCGCCGAGCCGCATATCGACGCGCTGCTGTCGCAGGTGTTGGCTCCGGTGAGCGTCGGCGACGCCAGCGTGACCCTGCATGGCCGCGGCGGTTACGCCGCGCTGCACGGCGACGACGCCGCGCAGCCGCTCGAACCGCGGCTGAATCAGGCCGTGCGTGCGGCCAGCCTGGCACTGGCCGGCGGGCACCGCAAAAGCAACCGCGCCGGCGCCTTCGACCAGGCGCTGGCGGCGCGGGTGGAGCGCCGCCAGCGCATCGAACACGCGCTGCACGCGGCGTTGCAGACGGCGCCGGAACAGTTCACCCTGGCGTACCAGCCGAAGGTGGACATCGCCCGCCGCCAGCTCGTCGGCTGCGAGGCCCTGCTGCGCTGGCAGCACCCGCAGCTTGGCTGGGTGTCGCCGGGGGAATTCATTCCGATTGCCGAGGAAAGCGGCGCCGTCGAACCGCTGGGGCTGCTGGTGCTCGACCAGGCGCTGGGTTTTGCCGCCCGGCTGCAGCGCACCAGCACGTGCGTCGGTCGCAGCGCCCGCAGGGCGTGCAGATCGACATCCTTGGTGCCGCCGACTTTGGCCACGCCGCGCACGGCGCTGCGCGGATGCACGCAAAACCCGGTGCGGGCCACGATCTGTGGCCCCAGACCGAGGGCGAACAGGGTTTCGGTCAGACTGGGAACCAGGCTGGCGATGCGGGCCTGGCTGCCGGCGGCGGCAAAACGCTGGCCGAGGGCGTCGGTGGCTGGCATGCGAGGTTCAGGCTGTCTGCGCGGCGCCGGCGGCGTCGGCGCGGGCGATCTGTCCCAGGCTCTCGACCACCAGGCGCTGCGGCGCGATGCGCCAGCCGAGCTGCCGTTCGATGGCGAGCACCGCGCGCATGGCCAGCAGCGAATGCCCGCCGAGGTCGAAAAAATTGTCGGTGCGCAGCACCTGCGGCACGCCCAGCAGCTCGCTCCAGATGGCGGCGATGCGCTGCTCCGCGGCGGTCTGCGGCAGCAAGGCGGCAGACGGGGCGGGGGCCTCTGCGGAAGCCGGAGCGGGCAGCGCGGCGCGGTCGAGTTTGCCGTTGGGCAGCCGCGGCAGCGCGGCCAGCGGCACGATGTGCTGCGGCACCATGTAGTGCGGCAGCCGCTGGCGCAAGGCCTGGCGGAGCGTGGCGGCGTCGGGTGCGGGCGCGCCGGCGGCGGGCACGACGTAGGCCACCAGCCGGGTGTCACCGGCGTCCAGGGTCTGCGTGCCCAGCGCGCAGTCGCCGACGCCGGGTTGCGCACGCAGCGCGGCGTCGATTTCCGCCGGCTCGATGCGGTAGCCGCGCAGCTTGAGCTGGTGGTCGAGCCGCCCGAGGTGTTCGAGCTGGCCGTCGCTGCGCCAGCGGCCGAGGTCGCCGGTTTTGTACAGCCGCGTGCCGGCTCCGGCGCCGAAGCCGTCGGCGACGAAGCGTTCGGCGCTGAGCTGGGGCCGGTCGAAATAGCCCAGCGCGACACCGGCGCCGCCGATGTGGATTTCGCCGGGAAAACCGATCGGGCAGGGCTGACCGTGGGGGTCGAGCACGTGGATCTGCGTGTTGGCGATGGGCCGGCCGATGGCGATGGGCTGCTGCGGCTGCACCTGCCAGCAGCTCGACCACACCGTGGTTTCGGTCGGGCCGTACAGATTCCACACCGCGGCGCACGCCGCCAGCAGCCGCGGCGCCAGATCGGCAGGCAGGGCCTCGCCGCCGATCCAGGCGCGCAACCCCGGCGAGCCGCTCCAGCCGCTGTCGAGCAGCGCACGCCAGGTGGACGGCGTGGCCTGCAGCACCGTGGCGCCGCTGCCTTGCAGCAGCGCGCGTAGCGCGGCGGGGTCGCGCGCCTGCGCGGCGTCGGCGAGGACGACGCGCGCGCCGACGTACAGCGGCAGCAGCAATTCGGCCACGGCGATGTCGAACGACAGCGTGGTCACCGCCAGCAGCACGTCGCCGGCGGCCAGTCCCGGCGCGCGCGCCATGCCGTGCAGCAGATTGGCCACGGCGCGGTGCGGCACGAGCACCCCCTTGGGCCGCCCGGTCGAGCCGGAGGTGTAGATGAGGTAGGCGGGATCGTCGGCGCGGGGGTCGCGCTGCGGGTCCGCAGGCAAGGGTGTGGTGCGTTGCCGGCCGGCGAGTTCGGCGCCGTCGAGGGCGAACTGCGGCACCCCGGCTGCGGACAGCAGCGGCAGCAGCGCGGTTTCGGTGAGGATGGCGTGCAGCCGGGCGTCACCGGCCATGTCGAGCAGCCGCAGCGGCGGAAACGCCGGGTCCAGCGGCACGTAGGCGGCGCCGGCGTGCAGCACACCGAGCAGCGCGGCGGGCAGGTCGGTGTGGCGCTGCAGGCACAGGCCGACGCGGTCGCCGCGACCGATGCCATGCTGCCGCAGCAACTCGGCGATGCCCAGCGCGCGGGCGTGCAGCGCGGCATACGTGAGGGCGTGGCCGCGGCTGTCGCTGACGGCAAGGCGTTCGCCGCGGTCTGCGGCGCCGGTGGACAGGAGCTGCGGCAGGGTGCGGTGCAGCGGCGCGGCGGCGTCTTGCGTGGCGTTCCATCGGGCGAGCAGCGCGCGCTGCGTCGGGGTGCACAGGGGGTGGGCGTACAGCGGCAGATCGGGTTGCGCCAGCAGACTGCTGCACAGCTGCACATAGCTGTCGAGCAGGTGTCGTGCGGTTTCGGCGCGGAACAGGTCGGTGGCGTATTCGAGGTGCAGGCGCTGGCTGAATTCGGTGTCGATGTGCAGCGACAGGTCGAACTGCGCGGCGACGCGCTCGAAATCGAACGCCGCGTAGCTGAACGGCACGGCGGCGCGCACCCCCAGCGGGGCGTTGAGCACGTTGAACAGTACGCGCACCAGCCCCGGCGGCACGTCGGTGCGACGCGCCTGCAGGCGTTCGACGACTTCGTCGAACGGCGCATCCTGGTGCGCGTAGGCCTGCAGCGCGGTGTCGCGCACCTGCATGGCGAACTGGCGGAAGGTTTGTTCCAGGGCGACGTGGTTGCGCATCACCAGGGTGTTGACCAGGGTGCCGACCAGCGGTTCGGTGGCGGCGTGCTGGCGGTTGGCGATGGGTGTGCCCACGGCGATGTCACTGCTGCGGCATAACCGCGCCAGCAGCACGTCAAACGCCGCCAGCAGCAGCATGAACGGGGTCAGGCCATGCGTGGTCGCGGCGTCGCGCAGCGCCTGCTGCAACGCCGCCGGCAGTGGGGCGACCAGGGTATGGCCGCGCCCGCTGGGTGCTGCGGTGCGGGGAAAATCGACCGGCAGCGGCAGTTCGCCCAGGTCGTGCAGCCGCTGCGTCCAGTACGACAGATGCGGCTCGCGCGCCGCGCTGGCCGCGGCGCTGCGCTGCCAGGCGGCGTAATCGGCGTAGTGCAGCGGCAGCGGCGGCAGGCGTGCCGCGGCCTGCCCGGCGTCGCCGTGCAGCAGGCCGGCGTAGAGTTCGAGCGCGTCGCGCGACAGCACGGCCAGCGCCCAGTTGTCGGCGATGGTGTGGTGCAGCACCCAGAGCAGCACATGGTCGTCTGCGGCCAGCTGCATCAGGCAGACGCGGTACAGCGGCGCGGTGCGCAGATCGAACGGCTGCGCCGTCAGCGCGGTGGCGGTGTGGCGTGCGGCGGCTTCGCGCGCTGCCGGATCGAGCGCGCGCAGGTCCACGCGCTGCAACGGCGACGGCAGCGTCGGCAGAATGACCTGTACCGGCTCGCCATCCTGCAGCGCGAATTGGGTGCGCAGCGCTTCGTGGCGGGCGATGAGCAGCGTCAGCGCCTGCTCCAGCCGCGCGGCGTCGAGCGGGCCGCGCAGCCGCAGCGGGGCGGTGACGTTGTACGCCACCGTTTGCGGATGGAACTGCTGGATCAGCCACATGCGCCGTTGCGACAGCGACACCGGCAGCGCCGCGTCGCGCGGCTGCGGCGGAATGGGCAGGTCGGTCGTGGCCGCGGCTTGCAGGCGGTCGAGGTGTTGCGCCAGATCGCGCAGCCGCAGGTGGTGGAACAGGTCGGCCAGCGGCACGCTGCGCCCCAGCCGTGCCTGCAGCCGCGAGCGCACCTGGGTGAGGGTCAGCGAATGCCCGCCGAGGTCGAAAAAATGGTCGTCGCTGCCGAAGTCGGTGGTGTGCAGCACCTCGCTCCAGATGGCCCACAGCAGCCGTTCGGTCGGGGTGTCCGGCTCGCGGCGCGGGGTGATGGCGGCATCGCTCAGCCGCTGCGGCGCGGGCAGCGCGCGTCGGTCGATTTTGCCGCTGGCGGTCAGCGGCAGCGCCGGCAGCGCCAGCCAGGCCGACGGAACCATGTAGTGCGGCAGGCTGGCCTGCAGCATCTGTCGCAGCGTCTGCAGCGGGGTGTCGGCCGCGTCGGCGTGCAGCACGACGTATGCCGCCAGCTCCTGCTCCCCGCCGCCAGGCCGGACGGCGGGGAGCCAGGGGACGACCACCGCCTGCGCCACGGCGGGGTGGCGCAGCAGATGGCGCTCGATCTCGCCGGGTTCGATGCGAAAGCCGCGCAGCTTGATCTGATCGTCGTTGCGCCCGGCGATGTACAGCAGCCCTTGCGCCGACCAGTACCCGAGGTCGCCGCTGCGCAGCAGCCGCTGCCCCGGCTGGCCCGCGGGCTGGACGAACCGCCCGGCGGTCAGCTCGGGCGCGCCGAGATAGCCGCGCGCCAGGCCGGTGCCGGCGATGCACACCTCGCCGACGACGTCGAATGGCAGCAGCCGCAGCCGGTCGTCGCGTACGTCGATGCGCAGATTGTCCACCGGTCGGCCGACGGGCAACACGGCGCTGTCAGGCAGGTGGGCGCAATCGATGACCGACGCGCTGCTGTCCTCGGTGGCTTCGCTCGGCCCGTAGAAGTTCATCAGCCGGGCCTGCGGCAGCACGGCATGGAAGCGCGCGGCGAGCGCGGCGTCCAGCGGTTCGCCGCCGAACTGGATGACGCGCAGGCTGGTGCAGGCGGGCAGCGCCGGATCGTCGACCAGCGCGCGCGCCGTCGACGGGGCGAGGGTGAGATGGGTGATGCCGTCGCGGATCACGGTCTGCAGCAGGGCCGGCAGATCGCGTTGCAGCCCCGGCGGCGCCAGATGCACCGCCGCACCGCACAGCAGCGGCAGGAAAAACTCCGACACCGAGGCGTCGAAACTCAGCGACGATTTTTGCAGCAGGCGGTCGTTCGCGCCGAAGTCCACCGCGCGCAGATTCCACAGTTTGTGGTTGACCACGGCGCGGTGCGTGAGCATCACCCCCTTGGGCTGGCCGGTCGAGCCGGAGGTGAAAATCACCAGCGCGACGTCGTCGGCGGTGGTTTCGCTTGGCGGCGTGGCGCAGCCTCCGGGGGCGTCGAGCGGGGCGTCGAGCACGTGCAGCGGGTGCGGGGCGGCGGCGTGGGCCTGCGCCTGCAGCTCGGGCTGGGTGAGCACGACGCGCGCGGCGGTCTGCTGCAGGATGTCGCGCAGACGCGCGGGCGGCAGGTCGGCGTCGAGCGGCACGTAGGCACCGCCGGCCTTGAGCACGCCGAGCAGGGCGACGACGAGCGGCAGGCGGCGCTCCATCCACACCGGCACGTAGACGCCGCGGCGCACGCCGTGGGTGCGCAGCGTGTGCGCGAGCTGGTTGGCGGCCTGGTCGAGCGCGGCGTAACTCAGCCACTGCGCGCCGCAGCGCACCGCACAGGCCTGCGGCGTGCGATGCGCCTGCGCGCTGACCAGCGCGTGCAGGGTGTGCGGCGGCCGCGGCTGGGGCAGCGGCTGCAGCGCCAGCAGCGCGGCGCGTTCGCGCGGGCCGAGCAGGTCGATGTCGTCGAGCGCGGCGTCTGCGTGGGAGGGGAGGAGTCGCAGCAGTTGATCCAGGCGCTCGCTGAGGAAAAGCGTGTGGCACAGCGCGGCGCCGGCGCGCGGGTCGAGCACCAGATCGACCGGCAGGTCGGCGCTGTCGCCGTAATCGCGCACATACGCGGCGATGGCGGCAAACCCGGGATGGCCGCTGAACGGCGCGAAACGCAACCGCGCCTGCCCGAGCGTGGCCTGCGGATCGAACGGCTCGAACGACACCAGCAGGTCGAAGTGCATGCCGGCAACCCCCTGCCGCGGCGGCGCCTGCCGATCACCGCGCTGGCGCTGATTTTCGCCTGCTACGCCTATGTGCCGGTGTTGCGCCGCGAGGCGATGGCCGTCGGCCCGGTGTTCACGCTGCTGTTTGCCGTGGTGGTGGCCACGTCGCTGCGGGTGGATGCCAAATTCGTCAATATCGCCGTGGTGCTGTTCGGCTTTGCCAATCTCGCCGGGTGGCAGATCGCGGTGTCGCTCAACCGCGGCATGCGGCTGGCATGGCTGGACCGCCTGCGGCTGCAGCAGGAGGCGCAGGCGGCGCAGCAGGCGCGCGCCGCCGCCGAGCAAAGCGAGCAGAACCTCGAACGGCTGTTCGACGCCGCGCCGATGCCGCTGGTGCTGGTGCGTACCGCCGATGCCCGTGTGCTGCGCTACAACGCGGCGGCCAAGACCTTGTTCGACCCCGCAGACCGCTACAAGGACGCCATTTTCACCACCGATTTTTACGCCCAACCGCAGCAGCGGCAGCAGTTGCTCGCCCGGCTGCAGGCCGAGGGCGCGGTGCGGCAGGTCGAAGTGCAGATGAAAACCGCCGAAGGCCGGCCGCTGGACGTGCTGTTTTCCATGCGCATGGTGCGCTTTGCCGGCGAAGACTGCGTCATCACCGGGATGGTGGAGATCACGGCGCAAAAACGTCTGGAGCAGCAGTTGCGCGCGCTGGCGCACACCGACCCGCTGACCGGGCTGCAAAACCGGCGCGGGTTTTTCCATCTGGTCGATCAGGCCATCGCCCAGTCGCCAGCCGATGGCCCGGGGCCGTGCGTCATCCTGCTCGACCTGGACCACTTCAAACGCATCAACGACCAGTACGGCCATCCCGTCGGCGACGAGGTGTTGGTGGAGTTCGCCCAGGTGGTGCTGGCGCTGTTGCGCGACGGCGATGTGTTCGCCCGCATGGGCGGCGAGGAGTTTTGCATTCTGCTGCCGCATGCGCGCGCGGCGCAGGCGCTGGAAGTGGCCGAACGGGTGCGCGAATTCGTCGCCAGCCATCCGTTCCACACCGCCGCCGGCGTGGTGCGGCTGAGCCTGAGCATTGGCATCGCCGGCTGCGACGCCCGCGCCAGCAGCATCGACGACGTGCTGTCGCAGGCGGACAAGGCGCTGTACCGCGCGAAACAGGGCGGAAGAAACCGCAGCGAGCGGCAGGACAAGCTGATCCTGACCAAATAAGCCGCCCTGACCGCTATTCGTTTTTGTTGGTTTTTCGCCCGCCAGCTACCGTGCGGAACAGTCCTCCCGCGCGGCAGGCCAGCCACGCGACATACTGTATGCACGATCGACTCGATGACACTGCCGCGTCCGCCGAGCCGCTGATCGCGGGGACGCTGGCGTTGATGACGTTTTATGCCGACAAGCCGAGCGTGGCCGCGATGCAGAAAATCGGCCGCAACCTGCAGACCCTGCAACAGCACCCGGGCATCGGCGCCGAGCTCAGCGTGGTCTGCCGCCGGCTGGCGACGTACTGGCTGACGCTGGGGTGCGAGGTGCAGGCGGTCGATGCCCACACCGCCTGCCGGTTTGCCGCGGCGTCTGCGGCGCTGCAATAAAGAGGCGTAGAGGTCAGGCGTCGGTGCCGTGCGGTAGCAGCCGGGCGAGCAGGCCGTCGAGCTCGTCGAGCGAGGAAAAGCCGATGGCGATCTCGCCGGCGAACTGGCCTTTGCGCCGGGACTTGCCGCGGATTTGCACCGGCGCGGCAAACTGCTCGGAGAGCTGTTCTTCCAGCCGCTGCCAGTCGCGGTTTTTGCCGGAGTCGGCGGTCTTGGGGGCGGGCGGGGAGCGTTGCTCCTGCTGCATTTTGGCCACCAGCCGCTCGGCGTCGCGCACACTCAGGCGCCGGGCCTGAATCTGCTGCGCCGCCTGAACCTGCTGTGCCTTGTCCAGAGCGAGCAGGGCCCGGGCGTGCCCCATGTCCAGATCGGCGGCCAGCAGCATGGTTTGCACCGTTTCGCTGAGGTTGAGCAGGCGCAGCAGATTGGTCGTGGCGGTGCGCGAGCGACCGACGGCCTGCCCGGCCTGTTCGTGGGTGTAGCCGAATTCGTCGATCAGCCGGGCGATGCCGCGGGCTTCTTCCAGTGGGTTGAGGTCTTCGCGCTGCAGGTTTTCGATCAACGCCATCGCCAGGGTGGCGCGGTCGTCGGCGTCTTTGACCAGTGCGGGAACCGTGTCCAGCCCGGCCAGCCGGGCGGCCCGGCTGCGGCGCTCGCCGGCGATGATTTCGTAGCGGCCGTCGGGCAGGGCGCGCACCAGGATGGGCTGCATCACCCCTTGTGCCTTGATGCTCTGCGCCAGTTCGTACAGCGCGCCTTCGTCCATCTGGGTGCGTGGCTGGAAGCGACCTGGAACCAGATCGTCCAGCCGCAGCTCGCGCACCGCGGCGGCGTCGGCTTCGGTCCAATCGACCGACGGGCCAAGCAGGGCGTCGAGCCCGCGGCCGAGTCCTTTGGGTTTTTTGTTTGCCATGGGGATGCAGGGCGGTCAAACGGAATCAGGGGTGGGATTGTGCCTGACGCGCTGCAGCAGGGCAGCGAGCAGGGCGCGGCCTTGCGCCCAGTCGCCGAGCGCGGAGTCGGCGTTGACATGACCGCAGCAGCCCAGATCGACGGCGTCGGCGCCCCATGCCGCGGCGAGCTGCCGCGAGGCCGCGTCGAGCGTCTGCTGCAAAAACGCCGCGAGGTCGAAATCTACGGCGCGCGGCGACGGCGTGGCCGGGCTCACGCCGCGATGTCCTTCTCGACCTGGAGCGCGCGTTTGAGCACGCCTTTGCGCAAATGCACCAGCAACAACGACACCGCCGCCGGGGTCATGCCGGACAGGCGCGAGGCCAGGCCGAGGGTGGCTGGCCGGGCCTGGTTGAGTTTTTGCTGCACTTCGATCGACAGTCCGGCGACTTCGCGGTAATCGAGGTCGGCGGGCAGCCTGAGGGATTCGTACTGCGCCGCACGCAGCACTTCTTCCTGCTGGCGGTCGATGTAGCCGGCGTATTTGATGTGGATTTCGACTTGTTCGCGCACGGCGCCGTCGAGCGGCTCGGCCGGGGCAAAAGCCGGGTGGGGGAAGGCGATCAGCGTGTCGTAGCGCAACTCGGGGCGGCGCAGCAGGTCGGCGAGGTTGTATTCGCGCTCGATCGGCTTGCCAAGCAGCGCCTGCGCCTGCTCGGGCGGCAGGGTTTGCGGCGTCACCCAGGTGCTGCGCAGCCGCTGGATTTCCCGCTCGATGGCGTCGCGCTTGCGGCAGAAGGCGTCCCAGCGGGCGTCGCTGACGACGCCGAGCTGGCGGCCGATTTCGGTCAGGCGCAGATCGGCGTTGTCTTCGCGCAGGCTCAAGCGGTACTCGGCCCGGCTGGTGAACATGCGGTACGGCTCGCTCACCCCTTTGGTCACCAGGTCGTCGACCAGCACACCCAGATATGCCTGGTCGCGCCGCGGGCACCAGGGGTCGCGGCCCTGCACCTGCAGCGCGGCGTTGATGCCGGCGAGCAGGCCCTGCGCTGCGGCCTCTTCGTAGCCGGTGGTGCCGTTGATCTGGCCGGCGAAAAACAGGCCGTCGATCGCCCGGGTTTCGAGCGAAGTTTTCAGCGCCGTCGGGTCGAAATAGTCGTATTCGATGGCGTAGCCGGGGCGCAGCAGATGCGCCCGTTCCAGCCCGGGGATGGAGTGCACCATGTCGAGCTGCACGTCAAACGGCAGGCTGGTGGAAATGCCGTTGGGATAGAACTCGTTGGTCTGCAGCCCTTCGGGTTCGAGAAAGATTTGATGCGAAGACTTGCCGGCGAAGCGGTGGATCTTGTCCTCGATGCTCGGGCAGTAGCGCGGGCCGACGCCTTCGATCACCCCGGTGAACATCGGGCTGCGGTCCAGTCCGGCGCGGATGATGTCGTGCGTGCGCTCGGTGGTGTGCGTGATCCAGCATGCCACCTGCGTCGGGTGCTGATCCGGCGAGCCGAGAAAGCTGAACACCGGCATGGGGTTGAGGTCACCGGGCTGCTCGGTCAGGCGGGAAAAATCGATGCTGCGGCCGTCGATGCGCGGCGGGGTGCCGGTTTTCAGCCGGCCCTGCGGCAACGCCAGCGCCTTGAGCCGGGCGGACAGGCGCTGCGCCGGCGGGTCGCCGGCGCGTCCTGCGGCGTAATGCTCCAGGCCGATGTGGATTTTGCCGTCGAGGAATGTGCCGGCGGTAAGCACGACGGTGCGGGTGTGAAAGCGGATGCCGGTTTGCGTCACCACGGCGGTCACCCGCTCACCTGTGCCGGTGGACTCGACCAGCAGGTCGTCGGCGGCCTGCTGAAACAGCCAGAGGTTGGGCTGGTTTTCCAGCCGGGCGCGGATGGCGCGTTTGTACAGCAGGCGGTCGGCCTGCGCCCGCGTGGCGCGCACCGCCGGGCCTTTGCTGCTGTTGAGGATGCGGAACTGGATGCCGGCCTCGTCGGTGGCTTCGGCCATCGCACCGCCCAGGGCGTCGATTTCCTTGACCAGATGTCCCTTGCCAATGCCGCCGATCGACGGATTGCACGACATCTGCCCCAGCGTTTCGATATTGTGCGTCAGCAGCAGGGTGGCGCAGCCCATGCGCGCGGACGCGAGCGCGGCCTCGGTTCCCGCATGGCCGCCGCCGATGACGATGACATCAAACTTGCGCGGATAATCCACTTTGCGTCTCCTCTGCCTGCGGATTTTATGCGGGTAAACCCGGGGTGCGCGGTTTGAGGGGTTTTGTTTCACGTGAAACACGGCCCTGCCGCGTGCAGCGCCATCCACGCGATTTGACATGCAATCGATCAACGATCTTCTGACACTCTACCCGGCGCTGGCTTCCGTTCCCGCGCTGGAACTCGAAGCCGAATGGGCCGGCGGCGTCGCCGTGATGCAGGCGCCGCGCGGCACGCAGTTGTTCGCCCCCGGCGCCCAGTGTGGCGGCTTTCCCCTGGTGCTGTCGGGTGAGGCGCGGGTGTTCCGCATGGCGCCATCGGGCCGGCAGCTCGAAATGTACCGCCTGACACCGGGAGAAATCTGCCTGGTGTCTTCCGCCAGCCTGTTTTCCGGCGAGGCGCTGTCGGCCTATGCGCAAATGCACACCGACGGCAGTCTGTGGCTGATCCGGCCGGAGCTGTTCGAACAATGGCTGCAGCGTGCGCCGGCGTTTCGCCGCTTCGTCCTCGGGCAATTCGCCGCGCGCATGGCCGATTTGACCGCGCTGATCGATGCGCTGGCGTTTCACCGCCTCGACCAGCGGCTGGCGCAGGCGCTGCTCGGCCAGGGACCGCGCATCAACGTCACCCACCAGCAACTCGCCGACAGGCTGGGCACGGCGCGGGAAATCGTCACCCGGCTGCTCAAGCGCTTCGAGGCGGCGGGCTGGGTTGCGCTGTCACGCGAAAGAATCGATATTTTGCAGCCCGCGGTGCTGCGGCAGGTCGTCGCCGGCGAGGTGGCGGGGTGAGCGGGCACGCTGCGTGTGACTGCGGTCACTGTGTTGCGGCGCAGACCGGTGTTTAATTTGCGCATTCTTTTTTCGAGGAGTGGCCATGAAATTCAATGTCGGTGGAATCGATCGCATTCTGCGCATCATCGTCGGCATCGTCCTGATCGCGCTGACGCTGATGGGCACCATCGGGGTCTGGGGCTGGATCGGTCTGGTGCCTTTGCTCACCGGGCTGTTCAAATTCTGCCCGCTGTACTCGATCATCGGCATCAGCACCTGCCCGGTCAAACGCTGAGCGCAAGGCAGCCGCCGAGTCGGCCCGCGCCGCCGGATGACCGGCGGCGTTTTTTTTGATTGGGCGGCGCGCCTGCCGCCGTCAGAAAAACGCGTCGTGCGCCGTCTTGACGATCAGCGCGGCGACGACGAGCAAAAACATGCCGCGCACGAAGTGCGTGCCGCGCCGCAGCGCCAGGTGCGTGCCGAGCAGGCTGCCGCTGATGTTGCACAGCGCGATGAGCAGCGCATACGGCCACATCACATGCCCTTTGCCGGCGAACACCAGCAGCGCCGCCAGATTGCAGGCGACGTTGACCACCTTGGCGCTGGCCGAAGCGTGGAGAAAATCGAAGCCGAAGCCGCGGACGAACAGAAAAATCAAAAAATTGCCGGTTCCTGGGCCGAAAAAACCGTCGTAAAACCCGATGAGCAGCCCGCCGCCCAAGGCCAGCGCGCGCTCTGTCCAGCCGCTGCGGTGCGGTGCGTGGTAATGGCCGAGGTCTTTGCGCTTGAGGGTGTAGAGCAGGACGGCCAGCAGGATGAACGGCAGGGCCTGGCGGAAATCGCTCGACTTCACCAGCGTGATGAGCCAGGCGCCGCCCAGCGCGCCGACGAATGCCGCCAGCGTGGCCGGCAGCACGGTCGACCACGGCGGTCGCACGCGGCGGATGTAAGACGCCATCGACGCCGTCGTCCCCCAGATCGCCCCAGCCTTGTTGGTGCCGAACAGGGTGGCCGGCGCGGCCTGGGGAAAGGCGGTAAAGAGCGCCGGAACGAGCACCAGACCGCCGCCGCCGACGATGGAATCGACGAATCCGGCGAACAGCGCAGCCAGACCGAGCAGGAGCAGTTCCATGCACACTCAATGACGGTGGGGACAAGGAAAAAGGCGCCGGAACCTGGTTCACGGCGCCTTGGGGGCGGCATCGATCGGCGATCGGGCCGCATGGCTGTTGTTCAACGCCCGGTCGGGCCGGCCGTCTGTCTCCTCAGTCCCTCTTGTGGGGTGGCAGGACGTTTGATCTCCTGTCGCAATGTTTGTCATTGTTCAAATTTCGTGCGCCATGCGCACTAGGGGTGAACCCTGAGAAGGTGTGAACGCACCGCGGTGGGGCATTCACCGCCCCAGCCCGGGGAACAGTTTGAGCAGGCCGTCGCTCATCATTTCCACCGACAGCGCCGACAAAATCAGGCCCATCAGCCGGGTCATGACGTTGATCCCGGTTTTGCCCAGGAAGCGGGCGATCGGCTCGGCAGCGAGAAAACTCAGCGCCGCCGCCGCGGCGATGATCACGCCGTAGCCGATGAGCACGGCGTGCTGCCACCAGTGCTGCGTCTTGCTGGCGTAGATGATCACGGTACTGATGGTCGCCGGGCCGGTGAGCAGCGGGATGGTCAGCGGCACGACGGCGACGCTGGCGCGCTCGGCGGCTTCTTCCACCTCGTCGCTGGTCGATTTGGTCGCGCCGGTCTTGGCGTTGAGCATGCTGATGGCCGAAATCAGCAGCAGCATGCCGCCACCGACCTGGAACGAGGCGATCGAAATGCCGAAGAAATGCAGCAGATCGGCGCCGATGAGCGTGCTCACGGCGATGACCAGAAACGCCGACAGCGAGCTGATGAGAATGGTTTTTCGCTTTTGTTCGCGCGAAAAGCTTTCGGTGAACAAAATGAAAAACGGAATGATGCCCAGCGGATTGACGATCGCCAGCAGCGCGATCAGCGGTTTGACCAGATTCATCGGTGAGGGCGGGAAGCGGGCGCGGGCCTCATGATCCCGCAGCCTGTCAGATTACCCGGGAGTAGCGCGGCTGCGCCAGCTGTTCGCGCGGCTGGTGCAAATAGGCGTCGAACTGCATCGCCACCACGCGCACCAGCAGCCGCCCCTGCGGGGTGACGTCGACGCGCAGGCCGTCGGGGCCGCTGCGCACCACCAGTCCGGCATCCTCCAGCGGCCGCAGCCGCTGCAGGTCGGCGGCGAACGTCGTGCGCGCATCGACACCATAGTGCGCCGCCAGCGCCGGCAGGTCGAGGTGGAAGTCGCACATCAGCCGCTGGATGACCTGGCGGCGCAAATGATCTTCCGCGCTCAGGCGCACGCCACGGGCGATCGGCAGCTTGCCGAACGCCAGCATTTCGGTGTACTCGTCGATGGTTTTGGCGTTTTGTGCGTAACAGTCGCCGACGTTGGAAATGCTCGACACGCCAAAGGCGAGCAGATCGATGTCGGCGTGCGTCGAATAGCCCTGGAAATTGCGGTGGAGCTGGCCCTGGCGCTGCGCGCGGGCGAGCTCATCGTCCGGCTTGGCGAAATGGTCCATGCCGATATAGACGTAACCGGCAGCCTGCAGCCGCTCGATCGCCATGCCGAGCAGGCCGAGCTTGACCTCGGGCGACGGCAGCTCGTCGGCGTGGATGCGGCGCTGCGGCTTGAACAGATGCGGCAGGTGGGCGTAGCTGTACAGCGACAGCCGGTCGGGGGACAGCGCGATGACCTGGTCGAGGGTGCGGGAGAACGACTCGGCGTTCTGCCGCGGCAGGCCGTAGATCAGGTCCAGGCTGACCGAGGAAAATCCGTTGGCGCGCGCCGCGTCGATCACTTCGCGGGTTTCCTCCACGCTCTGGATGCGGTTGACCGCCTGCTGCACTTCGGGGGCGAAATCCTGCACCCCCACGCTCATGCGGTTGAAGCCCAGCCGGGCCAGATGCGCCACGCGCGCGGCGCCGACTTTGCGCGGGTCGATCTCGATGGAAAATTCGCCACCGGGCTGCAGCGCGAAGTGCTCGTGCGTCATGTCCATCAGCCGCGTCGCCTCGTCGTCGCTCAAAAACGTCGGCGTGCCGCCTCCCCAGTGCAGCTGCGTCACCGGCAGGCGCGTCTGCAAAATCCCGGCGATCAGCCGCAGCTCCTGCCCGATGCTGTCGAGATAGGGGGCGGAGCGGCCGTGGTTTTTGGTCGGGATTTTGTTGCAGCCGCAGTAGTAGCACAGGGTTTCGCAAAACGGGATGTGAAAGTACAGCGACACCGGCTCGTCCGGGCGCTGCGCCCGCCGGCGCAGTTCCTGCGCGTAGTCGCGCGCGCCAAACCCGCTGTGCATGCGGTCGGCCGTGGGGTAGGAGGTATAGCGCGGCCCGGCGATGTCAAAGCGCTGCAGCAGCGCCGGCTGGAAGTCGAGAGATTGATTCATCATAATGATTGAATGTTTGCGCAAAGCCGCGCTCAGGGTTTTGATCTGTCGCAACACAATTCCAGCCCGCTCCGGGCGGTTGCAGCGCAAAACCAACAGCGGCGCCCAGGATGCGCAGCGCGACGGGTGAATGGACTATCCTGCGCGCTGCACCGCGCAACCCCGCGGCATGCCGCTTTCCGACCCTGACATGCAGACTCCTTCCGCAGCCCCGTCCGAGCACAAGGCGTCGCTGGCCGCGCTGAGCCTGGGCGCCTTGGGCGTGGTGTACGGCGACATCGGCACCAGCCCGCTGTACGCCTTCCAGACCGCGTTCAGCCCCGACCACGGCGTGCCGTACAGCCCGCACAACATCCTCGGCGTGCTGTCGCTGATTTTCTGGGCGCTGACGCTGATCGTGCTGGTCAAGTACGTGCTGCTGGTGTTGCGTGCCGACAACGATGGCGAAGGCGGCATCCTGGCGCTGATGGCGCTGGTCATGCGCCGTTACGCCAAGGGCACACGCGGACGCAGCATCGCCATCGCCCTCGGCTTGATCGGTGCGTCGATGTTTTACGGCGACAGCATCATCACCCCGGCGATTTCGGTGCTGTCGGCGGTCGAGGGCCTGGGCGTGGCCACGCCGGTGTTCAACGACTGGATCGTGCCGATCACCGCCGGCATTCTCGTCGGCCTGTTCGTCGTGCAAAAGCACGGCACGGCGGCGGAAAACCAGGGGCAGATCTACGTGCCGTTCATCAACTGGCTGTTGATGATTTTCGTCCTGCTGCTGGTGCTGAGTTTCAAGACGGCGGAAAACCTCGCCGCCGCCTACGGCATCGCCGTGAACATCACCATGATCGTCACCACCGCGTTCATCTGGATGATCGCGCAGCACCGCTGGGGGTGGAGCGCGCTGCGCGCCAATCTGGTGTTCGGCGGCTTCGCCCTCATCGACCTGGCGTTTCTCGCCTCCAACGCGCTGAAAATCGACCACGGCGGCTGGTTTCCGCTGCTGTTCGGCGCCGCGGTCTACACCCTGCTGGCGACGTGGAAGCGTGGCCGCACGCTGTTGCGGCGGCAGCTGGAGGAGCACGCGCTGAACCTGCAGGATTTCGTCTCCAGTCTGTCCACCTACCCGCCCACGCGGGTGGAGGGCACGGCCATCTACCTCACCCCCAGCAGCACCACCGTGCCGCACGCGCTGCTGCACAACCTCAAGCACAACAAGGTGCTGCACGAGCGGGTGATTTTTCTGTCGGCGCAGACCATGGACGTGCCGCACGTGCCGCCCGAACAGGGGGTCAAACTCACGCCGCTGGAGGAGGGCATCTACCTGCTGCACGTCGAACTGGGCTTCCAGGACGAGCCCGACGTGCAGCGCATCCTCAAAGAGGTCGAACGCCTGTACGGCATGGAGTTCCAGTTGATGGAAACCTCGTTCTTCCTCGCGCGGCAAACCATCATCCCGTCCAAGCTGCCGGGCATGGCGCTGTGGCGCGAAGTGCTGTTCTCGTGGATGAGCCGCAACGCGCAGGACGCGTCGGATTATTTCCGCATCCCGCCCAACCGCGTGGTCGAACTCGGCACCCAGGTCGAAATCTGACACGGATCACTGCCAGCGGCAAGCGGTGCCAGTCCCACTTGCCGGCGGCCGCAGCGCAGGAGATGATGTGGGCATGAACCTTGCGTGAAACCTTGTCAGACCGGAGGACGTCATGCTTGCCGTTGCTGCCTACAAAACCGTGTTCGATGTCAGCGCCGTGGAGCGCAAACTCCACGGCATGGGTCCGGACGCCAACGAGCAATTACGCACCACCTACGAGCGCATGCTCGCCACCGGCGGGCAGCGGCTGGCGATCAAACCGCAGGGCGCGCCCCAACTCGACGCGCTGCAGGACGAGCTGCCCAATTTTGGTGCACCGCTGCGCGACATCGCGCGCAGCGTGGCGCTGTGCGCCGACAGCCCGGACCCGGTGGAAATCATGCCCATGCTGCTGCTGGGCGAGCCGGGGATCGGCAAAACGCATTTCGCCCGCCGCGTCTCCGAGCTGCTGGGCACGACGTGCGCGGTGGCGCCGATGAATGCGCTGACCGCCGGGTGGATTCTGTCCGGCGCGTCGTCGCAGTGGAAAAACGCCCGCCCCGGCAAGGTGTTCGACACCCTGGTCGGCGGCGATTACGCCAACCCGGTGATGGTGGTCGACGAAATCGACAAGGCCGCCGGTGCCGCGCAGTACGACCCGCTGGGCGCGCTCTACAGCCTGCTCGAAGCCGACACCGCGCGCGCCTTCACCGATGAATTCGCCGACGTGCCGATCGACTGCAGCAGCGTGATCTGGGTGGCGACGGCGAACGACGCCAGCCAGATCCCCGAGCCCATCCTGAGCCGCCTCAACGTCTACGACATCCCCGCCCCCGACGCCGAGGGCACGCGGCGCATCGCCAGCAGGCTGTACGCCAGCATCCGCGCCAGCCACGACTGGGGCGCGGTGTTCCCCGAGGAGCCCGCCGAAGAGGTGCTCGACGCGCTGCAGCAGTGCAAGCCGCGCGAATTGCGCCGCCTGCTGCTGGGCGCGTTTGGCGCGGCCAAGCTCGACGGGCGCACCGCGCTGACGGCCCGCGACATCGACGCCGACCGCGTGCACCGGCGCACGCGCATCGGCTTCACCCATTGACCAGCAGCGGGCCGACGACGCGCTGCAGCCGCGCCGCGTTCCACGCCGGGTGCGCGTCGTCCCAGCCGTTGTCGGCCAGCCGCCCGGCGCGGTCGATGACAAAACTCACCGGGATGCGCCAGATGCGGCCGTAGGCGCCGAACCACGGACTGGGCAGCAGCCCGACCGGAAACGACAGCGTCGCCGCCACCGCGCGCACTTGCGGCAGGCGGTCGGGCGTGTCCAGGCAAAAGCCGAGCACGCGCAGGCCCTGCGCGGCGTGCGCCGCGGCGTAGCGCGACAGCAGCGGCAGCTCCTCGCGGCAGGGGTCGCACCACGTCGCCCAGAAGGTGAGGATGACGACCTCGCCGCGCATGTCGGCGGTCGACAGCGTGCGACCGTCCAGCGTGTGCAGCACCGCCACCGGCGCCGGCGCGCCCAGCGTCAG
>Ga0078972_1004079_pt1 | contig 41465 bp, 37 predicted proteins | sample YelNatPaOPGAMG01_FD_67568 | JGI IMG/M metagenome (GOLD analysis project Ga0078972, IMG submission 67568) | Hot spring thermophilic microbial communities from Obsidian Pool, Yellowstone National Park, USA - OP-RAMG-01 (SPADES assembly) (version 2) | ecosystem: Environmental > Aquatic > Thermal...
CATATCCTCAAGGTGCGCAGTGCGGGAAGAATCAAGAGGATTATCTTTGGCTTTGTTGTAGGCATCCTGGGCAATTTCCTCAGATATAGAGCCGCCCTCAAAGGAGGAGTCAGAGGCGGACTGCCCCTGAGGAATAGACTTAACTTTTACCTTTGGCACGTTAGATGTTGGTCCTCCATAAGCTACTAAAGCCGGCGCGTTGTTAGCTAAATCTTGCGGCAATGAAATTGTATTAATACCAGGGGTTATTTGTGAAGTTGCCACGGACACACTATTTCCCAGCTCAATCCCTCCGGAAAAATAGCTTCTTATAACCTTGCCGTAGATAGTCTGGTAAGGAACCTGAAAATTATACTCGCCTTCTTTAAAGGATTTCTGATACTGCCGAAAATACTCTTGTTTACTCCATGGCTCTTTGGAGGTAAGGCCAGTAAGGTTTTTACGGTCAATCAAAGAAGCATAGAAACTATTTTTGCCCAAGAATTTCTTTTTAAACCACTGCGCTAAAATCAAAGAATAGTAAACCTGCCTTAATGCTGCATAGCGCTTGGAAGAATTTAGCTCTTTGGTAAGTTTAGGGATAATTTTTTCTTTAAGGATTTCAGTGGCATAGGTATTAAGTTTTTTTAATCTTTCATCCTTAAAGGTATAATCTACTTGGCTTATCCCTTTTTGTTGCGTAAGATAATCCTCCTCCAGCATTACCTTAAGGGTTGCCTTGTAGATGTAAGCGTTTTTGCTGGTTTCGCGGATAATAATTTCATCCGGCACAATCCAAGGCCGGGTAAGCGTGGGGATAGTTACATTTTGGTTGCCAAAAAGTTCTTCTGCTTTTTTATAGAGTTTATCCCAATACTCTTTGCCCTCAGGAGTTTGCGGAGAGGTTGCTAAGGCAGTATCTTTTTTTAACTGCAGGTCTGCCTCTAAAAAAATCCTGCCAATATCAGTCTGGGCTACTAAAGGGTTAATGATATTATCCGGCGCATCCGGCCTTAGATTTACCCAGAAAGAATCATTCGGAAGGCTTACGCCAACCAAAAAATACTCTAATAATTTTTCCGTGCTCTTTTCGGCTAAAGAAGCATTTAACCCCTTGGCGTTTTCTTTATCAAGTAGAAGTTGAAAATTCTCCAAAGCGGGGTTATACTCCATAAACCTTAAGTGGATAGGCCTAAACTTTTCTTGAGAAAAAGAATTACGCAAAGCAGGAAGATGAATTGCAATATCCAGTTGCGCGGTAACCTGCGCAAAACCCGATTGCTGGAAAAACAACAAGCAGGATAAAAGGATAGCGACTATCTTGCGTAATTGTTTTGGCATAATCTACCTACCGGTATGAACTCCTATCTTAAGTATACAATATATTTTAAGCAAAAACAAGACCAAACAAGGGATTTTTGAAAACGCTTTCTTTAAGTCTAAACACCAACAAAATGCCAATAATACGACGAGATCTTAGGAAGACTTATTCTTTTTCTTTCTGCTTTTTTCTTTCTTCAACTATTTTTTGGGTAATTTCCGTAGGAACCGGAAGATAGCGGAAAAACTCCATCGTGGAGGTAGCATGGCCTGAAGTTAAAGAACGGAATGCCGTGGCATAACCGAACATTTCCGCCAAAGGCACCTCTGCAGAGATTATCTTTTGCTTTCCTTTTGGTTCAACATTTAAAATCTTTCCCCGCCGGGAGCAGATATAACTTATACAACTATTAGCGTATTCTTCTAAGGTCACCACCTCCAAAGACATATAGGGTTCTAAAAGAATGGGACTTGCCTTCAAAAAAGCTTCTTTAAAACCAAAATTGGATGCCATTCTAAAGGCAAGTTCAGAAGAATCAACCTCATGAAAAGAGCCGTCAAAAAGCTCAACTTTTACATCTACTACTGGATAGCCAGCAAAAGCGCCCTTCTGCATTGCTTCTTTTACGCCTTTTTCTATTGCAGGGATAAAGGATTTTGGAATCGCACCTCCTTTGATTAAATCCACAAACTCAAATCCTTTCCCTGGCTCAAGGGGAATTAAGCGCAAAAATACATGGCCATATTGGCCGCGACCACCTGACTGCCGAATATATTTACCTTCTGCTTCTGCAATAGTAGTGATCGTTTCGCGGTAAGCAACCTTGGGTTGTCCCACGATTGGCTCAACCCCGAACTCTTCTTTTAATCTATCCACCATAATCTCAAGATGCAATTCTCCCATACCCATAAGAAGGGTTTCTTGGGTTTCCTCATCCGTATAAACTTTGAAAGTCGGGTCTTCTTCCGTAAGTTTAGCCAAAGCCTTGCCTAATTTATCCTGCTCAATTCTACTTTTGGCGCTTACGCTTATCGATACAACCGGCGTAGGAAATTGCATCTCTTCCAAAATAACTGGATTTTCCGGCTCACAAAGCGTATCCGAGGTAATAGTATAGGTTAAACCTGCAAGCGCCACAATATCGCCAGCAAAGGCAGCATCGATATTTTCCTTCTGGTTAGCGTGCATCTGAATAATCCGGCTTACCCTTTCTTTTTTGTTTTTGCTGGCATTTAAAACATAAGTACCATTTTCCAAACAACCCGAATAAACGCGCACATAAACTATCTTGCCCATATGCGGGTCTAACTGCACCTTAAAAGCAAGACCGGCAAAACTGCCTTGCGGGTCAGCAGGAATAACAATTTTTTTATTTCTATCTTCGGGGTCAAAGCCCTCTACCGCAGGAAGCTCCAAAGGAGAAGGCAGAAAATCTACAATTGCGTCCAAAAGTTTTTGAATCCCTTTGTTTTTAAAGGCTGAGCCGCAAAGCACAGGCGAAGCTTTGTTGGCTAAAGTACCTTTGCGTAAAGCAGCAATAATCTCTTGGGGATTTAAACTTTCCTCTCCCTGTTCAAGATATCTCTTCATTAAGGCTTCGTCAAAACCTGCGGCCTTCTCAACAAGAAGATGCCGGTATTCTTTTGCCTGCGCAAGATATTCCGGCGGGATATCCTCAACATGAAACTCTTTGCCTAACTCATCAACATAAACATAAGCTTTCATCTCAATAAGGTCGATTATTCCTTTAAAATTTTCTTCCTGACCTAACGGAAGTTGAATCGGAATAGGATTTGCACCTAAAATCTCAGTCATCCCTTTAATTACGCAAAAAAAATCCGCGCCGGTTCTATCCATCTTATTGACAAAAGCAATCCTTGGCACATGGTATTTTTCTGCCTGATGCCAGACTGTCTCAGATTGCGGTTCAACCCCGCCTACAGCGCAAAATACCGCTACTGCGCCATCCAAAACCCGCAAAGCCCTTTCTACCTCAACCGTAAAATCCACATGCCCGGGAGTATCAATGATATTAATCCGATGCTCGCGCCAAAAACAAGTAGTAGAAGCAGCTGTAATGGTGATGCCACGTTCTCTTTCCTGCTTCATCCAGTCCATCGTGGCTTCTCCGTCGTGCACTTCGCCTATTTTATAGGAGCGACCAGTATAAAAAAGAATCCTTTCGGTAGTCGTGGTTTTTCCTGCGTCAATATGCGCCATAATGCCGATGTTGCGCGTTTTCTCCAGAGGATAACGCGGGTTTGGCCGGATGCGCACCTTGGCAGGCCCCTCAACCACAACCTTTTCTTTCTTCTCTAAAACAGGTTCTTCTTTGGACTCTTCTTTTGGCAAGATTTCTTCTCGGGAGGCAGCTTCTTTATTTTCTTCTAAAACCTTTTCTTCTAAAGGAACTCTGGATAAAGATTCTTTAGCTTCTTCCTGAAGTTCTTTAGTTTGCCCTAATTCTGGCTCTTTTAAAATATTTTCTGGCAATTCTTTTTTCTTGGCTTCTGCTTCTGCAAATTGTTTTCTTAAAAGCGCTATCTCTGCGTTAAGGGTTTTGATTTCTTCTTCTTTCTCCTCCAACTCATTCTCTAACTCTGTGTATTCTTCGTTCAGTTTATTAAACTCTGCCTTCGAAACCCATTCACTTAACTTTTCCTTATTCCTGAACTCTTCAATTGTCTTAAGGTATACCGTAATATCCGCTTCATTTTTATCGATGCGGTGCCTTTGGATTTCAATCTGTTCATTCTTTTCTTTAACCGCCTTCTCTAACTGAATTAATTTTTCGTGCAACTCTTGAATTTGTCTTTTGAGATTAATGTTCTGGTTGAATTCCTCTTCTAATTGTTTTTCTTTCTCGATAAATTTATCCCTTAACTGGGCGCTCTCGGCTTTAAATTTCTCAATGGTTGCCTCATATGCCTTAGCCCATTCTTCACGTCGGGATAACTCATCCTTAAGTTTCTGGTAGTTATCAATCGCTTCATCAAAAGAGGCCTGCTTAAGAAGATACTCGGAATGTAGTTGTTCTAATTCTTGTTCCTTTGACTTTAACTTTTCCTCTAAACTTTTAATACGTTGTTGGTAAAAATCAGTTAATCCAAAACCTTCTTCTTTCCTTTTGCCTTTTTTTTCTTTTTTTGAAGAAGAAGGTGCAAAAACAACATAGAGGCCAAGGATTACCCCTGTGGCTACAAAAATAGAGATGGGAAACAAAAACTCCATTTTTAGTTATTTTTATCTTTATACAATTTCTTCAAGCGATGTATTTAAACGAAGTTGGTCAAAAAAAACCCCGCGCTTACCGTCGGACAAGGATTAGGTTGAACCCTTTGTTTAAGTGGGTGCCTCTCAAAGCGGTCCATCGACGCACTTTGAAGTCCAGCTCCCTTAAGAATGGTGTTGGCTCACCAATCTCGACTTTTCCGACGCGCAGCGCAGGGATTCTAATTTACATTTGTATTATAGCATATTTTGCAAACAAAATCAAGCTCTACCTTAACTGGGCCGAAAACTCACTTTTTAATAAATCTATAATTTTATTATGCGCGGTGTTTATTTCTTCGTCTGTCAAGGTATGCGTATCGCTATAATAAGAACAACCCAAGGTGACTGCCTTAAAACCTGTGGGGATAGATTCTCCTTTATAAAAATCAATTACTTGTATCTTTTTTAAAAGAGGGAGTCCACAATTTTCTATCCTTTTTATTAAATCTTTTAAGGGAATCTCCTCTTTTAATAGTATGCTTATATCCCGCTTGACGAGCGGATAGATAGGCAAAGGATGGTATTTTTTATTAAAATCCGCGGATTCTAACAATAAATCTAAATTTAATTCGGAAATAAATACATCTTTTTTATTTATATCAAACTTATTCGTTACTGACGGATTTAATTTCCCCAAATAGCCCGCATTTTTTTGCTTAATGGTTATTATGAACGATTGGTTGCTTTCTAAATACGGCAAATGATGGAACACAAAATCAAAATCTCTTATCCCCAGTTTCTTAAAAATTAATTCCACCACCCCCTTAAGATGCAATAAATTAAAATGCTCTTCTTTTCTGCCTGTTTCCGTTAAAAAAGCCCTTTTGCCGCATAGGGCAATTCCTAAAAAATTTTCTTCATTTTTTTCCTTATTAAATATCCTGCCCATCTCAAATATGCTTACCCCCTCTTGATAGCGAATATTTTTAGAGATATTAAACAAAAGCCCGGGCAAAAGCAAGGGCCTTAAAACCTCCTGCAACTTTGATAAGGGGTTGCTAATATAAAGGATATCTTCTAAATTTATCCCTACATCTTCCAAAATTTTCTTACTCCATAGACTATAATTTATGACTTCAAAGAGTCCCTGCCCAATTAGAATTGTTTTTATCTGAGAAATTATATCGAAATTGCGGTCGATTTTTTCGACGGGTTTTATATAGGGCAGACTTAAGGGAATATTTTCGTAACCCCAGATACGCGCCACCTCTTCAACTAAATCAATCCCTTCCTTTATATCCTTGCGAAAAGAGGGAACTTTCACTTCTAATTTAGATTTATTTATAGCCTTGGTCTGAAATTCTAAACCTTTAAGGATATAACTGATTTTTTCTTTTTTTACCTTTACCCCTAAAATTCTTTCCACTTCATCCACATTAAAAATTATTCTTTCTTTAAGAGGCACAAAAAAATGTGTCTGGCGTTCAGATATCTCTTTAGGAGAGCAAAATTGTTTTATAAGATAAACCGCGTAATTTGAAGCAAGTCTCGCATTAAATATATCCACATCGCGTTCAAAACGGTAACTAGATTCTGTGTTTAAACCCAATTTCTGACGGCCTCGACGAATAATAAGGGGATTAAATTTAGCGGATTCTAAAAGGATATTTTTTGTAGAGAGCCCTACTTCGGTTTCCTTGCCACCTATAATTCCTGCCAAGGCAATAACTCTCTTGCCATCAGCGATTACCAGAATATCTTTATCTAAAATGTAACTCTTGCCGTCAATAGCGAGCAGATTTTCTTTTTCTTTTGCCCTGCGCACATAAATTAAATTATCCTGTATCTTATCCAAATCAAAAGCATGCAGAGGATGGCCTAAACTAAACTGGACATAATTAGTGATATCTACCACATTATTGATACTTCTTAATCCTACTGCCTCTAATCTTTCCTTAATCCATACGGGCGAATAATCTATTGCCACATCTTTTATCACCCGCGCACAATAAAAAGGGCAGTCCTGCGGAGAATCTATTTTTATATTTATCTTCTGAGAAGACTTTTGGATTTTAGGCAGAGAAAACTTAAACTTGAATTTACACTTACAGATTAATCCTACTTCCCGCGCAATCCCTATCACGCTTAAAAGGTCAGGGCGGTTAGAAGTAACTTCCACTTCAAAAACCCAATCCTTACCTTTCTGCTCTAAGGAGACTACCTCCAAACCCGCCATAGTAAGTTTATGGGACAACTCCTCAGGAGACACCTTTATCTCTACAAAATCTAAAAGCCACTGATAGGTAAACTTCATATAACCCTGTTAGTTAAAATTGCTCTAAAAATCTTAAATCATTCTCAAAGAATAACCTTATATCATCAATCCCATATTTTAACATTACAATTCTTTCTACGCCCATGCCAAAAGCAAACCCTTTATATTCTTTGGGGTCATATCCTACATTTTTGAAAACTTTAGGATGAATCATCCCGCAACCTAAGACCTCCAGCCAACCTTTTTTAGAACATACCGAACACCCCTTGCCATCGCAGATAATACAGGAGATATCCACCTCTGCCGAAGGTTCAGTAAAAGGAAAATAATGCGGACGAAAACGCATCTTGATTTTTTCCCCAAATACATTGCACGCGAAATTATAAAGTATACCCTTAAGATCAGAAAACTTCACCTCTTTATCTACCAAAAAACCCTCGATCTGATGAAACATAAAAGAATGTGAAGCATCTACCGCATCCGGGCGATAAACCTTGCCCGGCACCACTACTGCTAATGGGGGCTTATAAGTTTGCATCACCCGGATCTGCACCGGAGAAGTGTGGCTGCGTAATAAAAATTTTTCTTTGGAATTTTTAAAAGATGGATTTAATGTTTCCTCTTTTATATAAAATGTATCAAACACATCCCGGCAGGGATGCTCCAAAGCAATATTTAAAGCAGTAAAATTATTGTATTCTGTTTCTATCTCCGGTCCCTCGACCACCTTAAAACCCATATTCACAAAAATCTTACAAATCTCCCCAATCATCTGGTGAATCGGATGTAAACCTCCGAAATGCTGGGCAACTGCCGGTAAACCTATATCTATCTTTTCCCCTGAAGAGAACGAGATATCTGCTAATTCCTTTTCTTTAGCGGATAAAAACGTTTCAATTTTTTGTTTTAAGGCATTTATCCTTTGGCCCTTTTGGCGTCTTTCTTCTAAAGGGAGAATAGCAAGCCCAGAGGTAAGTTGGGCGAGAATCCCTTTTCTCCCCAAATACTGCAGACGCAGATTCTCTAATTTATTAGGAGAATCTATCTCTTTAAATTCTTCCTCTAATTTTTTTTCAATTTCTTCCAAATTAAAATTAGACATAATCCTACCCAGATAATTATAGTGAGTTTAATTTTTGAGACATTTAAAGGCAAAAAAAATTCTCTGCCTTGTTGAATAATTGTTATCTGCTGTGCATGGATATCTAACTCTCCCAAATGTTGAGAGCAACTGCGGTAGAATATCCCTTTTATTTCAATTATATCACCTTTTGTCTTATATCCACCTGTATATTTAGGTATATAATTAATTTCTTTGGGCACCCATACCCCTATACTTAAATCTCCATCATTTACATTAAGCCAACACCCTTCTTGGCGGCACATCCTTTCTCCAATTACCTCTACCTGAAGGGTTATATTTTGCCTATCAAAATAATCCGCTCTCTTAATAAGTTCCCGGATAGGAATGCTCTGGGAATAAACGATTCCCGGAGCCTGCCATAATAAAATTATTGTAAACAAAAAAAATATCCTGCGCATCCTTTTATTTTTCTTTTAGAAGTGCGATAAAAAAGCCGATTAAAGCAAATACTGCTATAAATTCTAATCTGCCTGCCCACATCTGCAAAATATAAGTAACTTTTAAAATTGCCGGCATACCTACCTGGGTTATCCCGCAGGAAAGCCCCACATTTGCAGTGGCAGAGACTGATTCAAAAAGCGATTCTAAAAAAGGATACCCCAAGCCTACTGCCACCAAAGCCCCAAAGAAATATATAAGGATATAAAACAGGGTAATCATAAATGCCGAATAAACGTGTTTGGAATCCAAGATGATTTCCTGCAGATGATGAAATTTGCCTACGCTTACCGCGGATTCAGGAATTAGAATTTTTCTGATATCTTGGCAAATACTTTTAAAGATAATCCCGATACGCAATGTTTTAATCCCGCCGGTAGTCGAGCACACAGCGCCTCCTAAACCCATAGCAATAATTAAACCTAACCAGGCCATTACTGGCCATTCCTTTATTAATTGCAAAGAATAAATATTGCTAAATCCTGTTCCTGTATGCGCCGAGACAAGTTGATAGAATCCAGTACGTAGATATACAATGGCACTGCTATAAATTTTATTTTGCCTAAGCCCAAGCATTACTATAAAAAAAGTAAACATCAGGGTAATAAAAAAGGTGACGGTTTCTATATTCTTAAAAATCTCCTTACGGTTGCCACTTAAAACCGCATAATGCAGTTTAAAATTTAAGGTACCCAAAAACATAATATTAAGGGTGGCAAGCTCATAAAAGATACTATGATAATATCCGATATTTTGCGAGTAAGGGGTAAACCCTCCGGTGTCAAAGCCCGCCATAAATATGCAGATACTATTAAAAAGTGCGTTAGATAGCTTCATCCCTTCGCATACTCCAATAATGGCAAGGGCGGTGCTACCTAAAATAAGATAAACAAGACTCACTAACCAGATAAAACGGGCGGTGGAAATAACATTGGGAAAAATTTTTTCTTCCCTTGCTTCGCCTACATACATTTTAAAAATACCCGGTGCTCCCCGCATTAAAAAAGATAAAGCAACAACAATAATCCCTTGCCCACCTACAAACATAAGTAAATGCCGGAAAAAATTGTGGGTAAAAGAGAGGTGGTCTAAGTCTAAAGTTAAAGTTAGTCCGGTAGTTGCCAAGCCGGACATCGCCTCGAAACAGGCATCTAAATATGAAGCGTAGTGTTTGCTTAAATATAAAGGCAGGGCAGACAAAAACATTGCTACTAACCACACCAGGCAAACCAGAGGCAGCCCTTGTCTCCAATTGATTTCCCGCTCGGATTTTAAAAAAATGGTAAGCAGCGCCCCTAAAACAAAACAGAGTCCACTTGCCAATAAAAAATCCCATATCGGTTCTTTCTCCTTAAAAATAATCCCGATTATTACCGGCAGAAAAACTATAAAGCCAAAATCCAAAATAATTTTGCCCAGATAATAACCAATAACCTTTATATCTCTTATGCTAGTTTTAATCATCTAAAAAATAAAAATATTTTAATTAAAATAAAACCGGAAAGAATAAGAAACAAATTATAAAGAATTTCCGTGCAGATACCTAAAATGGGGTTGTATATTTTTTTCATATCGTACCAATAAGGGAGAGGATAAGTTGTTTTTCGTTTTCAATAAAAGTGAGGGCAATAACATCGTCGCCTACCTTAAATACGGTATCTCCTTTAGGGATAATTACCTCCTGCCCGCGAATAATAGAAAGCAACACCGCTTGTTCCGGCAACCGTATATCCTTTAATGCTTTATTAATCACCGGCGACTCAGGGGGCAAATCCAGACGCACCAAAGATAATTTCCCGCGCTTAAAACTCAATAAAGAAACAAAATCGGAAAAGGAAACTTCTTCTTCAATAATTTTTGCCAAAATTGCAGTGGCATCGATAGGGACATCCACCCCTAATTCATTAAAGACCCTTTCGTTTTTAGGATCGTTTACCCGCGCTACCGTCCTGCGCACGTAAAAACGCTCTTTTGCTAACTGGCAGATAACCAGATTATCTTCATCGTCTCCCGTCACTGCTGCCACCACATCCGCGTGCTCTATCCCTGCCTCCTCCAAATAATGCGGATCACAACCATCACCATTTATAATTAAGGCTTTTAATTCCTGGGCAAGTTGATCGCATAAAGCACTGTCTTTTTCTACTAAGGCTACACTATGCTTATCCTGAATTAAGTGCGTCGCCAAAAAATAACCCACTTTCCCTGCCCCTACAATAATAATATACATTTTATTTCAAATTTAGTTTTTCTTTAACCTTTGCCAATGATTCGGTCTTCACTATCCCCAAAATAATATCCCCTTTTTCTAAAGCTTTATCTATAGGCGGTAAAATTACCTTATCGATCTTTTTTATAGCTACCACAATAAACTCGCCGGGAATCTGCACTTCCTCTATCCTTTTGCCTACTAAATCCCCTTCTATCTCTATCTCCAACACTCCTAATTCCTTTGTTTCAATCAAATAACTGGAGAATCTGCTTTCAATAATTTTATCGCGAATCATAGCAGCGAATAACAGAGTCCCGCTGATCACATCCAAGCCTAAAAAATTATAAATATAGGCGCGCGCCGGATCATATATACGAGCAATTACTTTCTTTACCTTAAAAATTTTTTTTGCTACCTGAGCAGAAATCAAATTGGTATTATCTCCGTTGCTCAAAGCGCAAAACGCATCGGCTTTTTCTATCCCTGCTTTCTTAAGCAGGTCTATATCAAAACCATTGCCTACCAAACTTAAACCGTTAAAAGCAGAACCTAAACGCGAAAAAGCCTGGGGATTTTTGTCAATAATTACCACATTATGGCCTTCTTGTGAAAGAAGTTTGGCTAATTCCGAGCCCACCCGGCCACAACCTACAATAATTACATACATATTATTTTCCTTTAGCGATCTCTACTAATTTACAAAATCCGTTTTGGTCTTTTGCCGCCATCTCTGCCAGCATCTTGCGGTTAAGTTCAATTTTGGCTTTTTTTAAACCCTGAATGAAGCGATTGTAACTTATCCCAAAAGTGTGACAGGCTGCGTTTATCCGCGCTATCCAAAGTTGACGGAAAGTTCGTTTCCTGACTTTACGGTCGCGATAGGAAAATACCCATGCCCTTACCAAAGTCCTCCTTGCCTGCTGATGCTGTTTAGAGCGATCGCCCCAGAACCCTTTGGCTTGTTTAAGAACCTTTTTTTTGCGTTGACGCCGTTTTACGGACAATTTTTGTACTTTAGCCATAAAGTAATAACCTCCCTATTGTCTTCCTTATTTTTTTGCTTTTTAAAAAATTACCCTTGCGTAAGTTTCTTTTTCTTTTACGACTTTTTTTAGAAAGTAGATGGCTATGCCCACAAGGATGATATTTTACTTTGCCTTTTGCGGTAAATTTAAAACGTTTAGCCAATGATTTAGAAGTTTTATTAAATGCCATTTTTCTCCTTTTTAATTTTTAATTATTTTGCACTTAAAGTCATCCCCATTATCCTGCCTTCCAACAATGGCTCTTTCTCCACTTGGGCAAACTCACGGGTATCCTGAATGATGCGTTCCATTAATTTTTTGCCCATATCAATATGTTCAAGTTGCCTGCCTCTGAAAAAAAGATTAACCCTTACCTTATCTTTATGTTGAAGGAAATCCGCTAATTGTTTTATCTTCACCTGATAGTCATGCTCGCTAATGTTAGGTTGTATGCGAATCTCTTTAAGATGCGTCTTATGCTGATGCTTCTTGGCTAATCTTTCTTTCTTCTCTTGGTCATACTTAAACTTGCTGAAATCTATAATCCGGCAAACAGGCGGATTAGCCTGAGGAGCAACTTCTACTAAATCCAAGTCATAACCTTGAGCGATCTCCCGTGCTTTGGCTAAAGAAACCACTCCGAGCTGTTCTCCCTGCGGACCAACCAATCTTACTTGTGGAGCATTTATTCTTTCATTAATACGCACAAATTTTTTAATATCTACCACCCCCTTTTGTTTTAATAAAAGATTTATTAATGAAACTTCCCAATTTCTTCCTGGATCTCTTTTATGAAATCCTCCAAAGGAATATTCTTTTGCGCATCTTCTTTTCTTCTGCGCACGCAAACTGTGTTTTGCGCCTCTTCGGTTTTCCCCAATATTAAACAGTAAGGTATTCTTTCTAATTCTGTCTGACGAATCCTTTTGGAAAGTGTCTGGGAATGAAGCATCAAAATCGTGCGCAGCTTGTTTTCCTCAAGGACATTTTTTACCTTCTGTGCGTATCCTATAAAATTATCGCTTATAGGCAGAATGGCAATCTGTATAGGCGCCAGCCATACAGGGAAATCGGCAGCGTAATGTTCCACAAGCGCGCCGATAAAACGTTCTAAACTACCTAAGATTACCCGGTGTAACATAATCGGCTGTTTTTCTCTACCATCTATATCTATGTAGGTTAAATTAAACCGCTTAGGCAATGCAAAATCACATTGAATTGTAGCGCATTGCCAGTTTCGCTTTAAAGCGTCCTTTAATTTTATATCAATCTTTGGCCCATAAAAAGCACCTTCCCCTATATTTACTTCATATTTAATGTCTTTCTCCTGCAGGGATTCTTCTAAAATAGAAGTTGCTATCTGCCAATCCTGCTGCGCCCCAATATATTTTTGGGGCTGAGTGCTGAGTTCTACCTTGTATTCCTTAAAACCAAAAATCTGTAATGTATCGAAAACGAAATCAATAATATTTTTTATCTCTGTTTTGAGCTGAGTGTTTACACAAAAGATATGAGCATCATCTTGAGTAAATCCTCTTACCCGCAAAAGTCCATGCAATACCCCGGTTTTTTCCCGACGATAAACCGTGCCCAACTCAAATAACCTTAAAGGCAACTCTTTATAACTTCTAATTCTCGACTTATAAATGAGGATATGCCCGGGACAGTTCATCGGCTTTAAAACAAACTCTTTTTCTTCTATTTTAAAAATATACATATTTTCTTTATAATAATCGTAATGCCCAGAAATACGCCAAAGTTCTGCCTCCATTAAATGGGGGGTAGTTACCAATTCATAACCTCTTTTGCGATGCTGTTCTTTTAAATAATCTTCAATGATTTGGCGCAAAATTGCGCCTTTAGGAAGATAAAACACCAATCCCGCGCCTGCCTGCTGGTGATATATATCGAAAAGCTCCAATTGGGGGCCGAGGCGCCGATGATCACGCTTTTTTGCCTCTTCCAAATTGGTAAGATACTCCTTTAATTTATCTGCGGTATCAAAACATGTGCCATAAATCCTTTGCAACATAGGATTTGTCTCAATCCCGCGCCAATACGCACCTGTCACCGAAAGAAGTTTGAATGCCTTAATCTCCCCAGTAGATTTAAGATGCGGTCCCCGGCATAAATCTACAAACCTATCTCCGGTTTTATAGATAGAAACAATTTCCTCAGGAATTTCTTCTAATAAAGCTAATTTATAATCTTCGTTTAAATTTTTAAACAACTTTTTTGCTTCTTCTTTGGAAATTTCTTGACGGATAAAAGGCAGGTCATCTTTTATAATATCCCGCATCTTATCTTCTATTTTTTTTAAATCCTCATCGTTAAAAGGCAACTGTGTGTCAAAGTCATAATAAAAGCCGTCTTCAATCGCCGGACCAATAGCAAGCTTTACTTGGGGCCAAAGCTCCTTTACTGCCTGCGCCATAACATGTGAACAGGAATGTCGTAAAATTTCTAAATCCATCATATCTATCTATTTTTAGTAAAACTATAAATAATTGGGCGCAAGAGGATTTGAACCTCTGACCTTTTGTATGTCAAACAAACGCTCTAACCAGGCTGAGCTATGCGCCCTAATTTTTGGGCAAGGAGGGAGTCGAACCCTCACAGCCTTGCGGCCAAAGGATTTTAAGTCCTTCGTGTCTGCCATTCCACCACTTGCCCATTTATTTCTCGCAGGGCTAAGGCGTGGAGCGGATTCGAACCGCTGAATAGCGGTTTTGCAGACCGCTGCCTTGCCACTTGGCTACCACGCCATTATCACTTTAAAATCTTTTTTACCTCTTCGACAATAGCCTTTACTTCTGCCAGTCGGCCAACGCCTATCTGGCCTGAAGCAAGCATCCCTTTTTCTGGCTCAATAAATTTATATCCGTAAGATTTTAATTTTTCTATATTCTTCTGGACAATCGGATTTGTATACATTGCCTCATCCATTGCCGGGCAAATCAATACCTTGCAGCGTTTAGCCATTACCAAAGAAGTTAAAAGGTCGTCGGCAATGCCATTGGCAATCTTGCCAATTAAATTCGCCGTGGCAGGCGCTAATAAAATTAAATCCGCTTTTTGCGCCAGCGAGATATGTTTTATCTCAAAATCCGCCTGTTTATCAAAAAGCTCGCTGTAAACTTTATTCCGCGATAGTCTTCCCAATAAAAGGGGCGTAATGAATTCTTTGGCGTGCTCAGTCATCACCACCGTAACATTAAACCGCTGTTTCTGTAACTCCCGAATTAAATTGCACGCCTTATAAATCGCAATACTGGCGCTTACCCCTAAAATAACCTCTTTATTTTTCAAATCCTATCCTTTTATTTTTTAATTTTTACCCTGCCTGCGGCGATTTCTTCCAGTGCAATCGTAGATGGTTGCATAGAACTAGGATTTTGAATCAACGCAGGCTGGCCATCGGCAATTTCAACCGCTCTTTTGGAAGCAATAATTACCAATTTGTACAGGGAGTTATCTGCCTTATCCAGTATTTTTTCTAAAGGTACGTGTGCCATCTTTTTCTATTTCTTTTAAAATTATTTTTTTTAACTGCTCCACGCTATACCCAAAATCTCTGTTTACCAGACGGTAATCATAGGCCTTAGCCAACTTTAATTGTTGTTTTGCCAAAGCGATGCGCTCCTTTAGTTGCCTCCGGTCGCATCGTTTTTCCCGTTTTTTAATTCTTTGTTGTAAAACCCCTACTGTGGGAGGAAGAATAAAAATAGTAACTGTTTTTTGGGGGAAAGTCTCTTTTATTTTAAGCGCTCCCCTTTCGTCCAAACACATTAAAATGTGCTTCTTTCGCTTAAGCAATCTTTGGAAATAACTTAAAGGCGTTCCATAATAGTAATCTAAAAATTTCGTCCATTCAAGTATTTTTTTTTCTTTCAATTTTTTTTCAAATTCTTTCTTGCTGATAAAAAAATAATCGCGACCGTTTATTTCGCCCTGCCTTTTTGGCCGGGTAGTAAAAGAAATAGCGCGCGTAAATCCTTTTTTTATTTGCGCGTCGCTTAAAAGCGCATTAATTAAAGTAGTCTTGCCTGAACCTGACGGACCAGAAATCACAAAAATAAGTTTTTTATTACTCCACATTTTGCACTTCTTCCCTTATTTTTTCTATTTGGGCCTTGACTTTTACGCCAAGAGAAATAACCTGCGCAGAAAAAGATTTGGCGGATAAGGTGTTTATTTCCCTTTGCATCTCTTGAGCAATAAAATCTAATTCTTTGCCGACTGGTCCTTTTAAATTCAAACGCGTATTAAAATGCCTGATGTGAAAATTAAGCAGATTCAATTCTTCGTTTATATCCGTGACCCTTAAAAAATTGTTTTTTTCTTCCGCGCTTTCTAATTTGTCTACTTTATTTTGTATCGCCCTTTGGCTTGCCTTTTTTATTAACCCTACCATCTTCTTTATGCTGGCGTTGAATTTTTTGAATTCCCTATAAATACACCTTCCTGCTTTCTCCCGGTTTTTTATAAATTTTTCCAACGCGCCCTCAAATCCTTTTTTAATCAGGCTTTCTATGTTTTTATCTTTCTTGATCCTCTTTTTTATATCTAAAGTCTCGATGACGCCGGGCAGCAAAAGCAAATTTTCTAATTTTATTTTTTCCTCCAAAGAAAACTCTTCCCTGATTTTTTCCAATATCCGATAATAGTGTTTCATCAGTTTTAAATCTATGGGGCTTTCTTTCTCAACCAGTTCGATATTAAAAAATACCGCAATTCTGCCGCGGTTTACTTTGCGCATAATTTTTTTACGCAAAAAATTCTCTAAATAATAAAAACCTTCCGGCAGATTAAAAGAGATTTCTAATGCCCGGTGATTAAATCCCTTTATTTCGCAATATAACCTAAAACGTTGATCTTTTACCTGCGCCCTGCCAAAACCGGTCATACTTTTTAACATCTTATCCTTCCTTTTTTATCCTATGCCCACACGCGTATCTTTTTTTCCTTTATTATTGTATCTTTAGTGGGATATAAATCCACAATAATTTCATCGGGCTGAAACCAAAGCTTTATCTCGCGTTCTGCATCCTGTTCATTGGCGGAAACATGAATGACATTTTCATAGACGCCGGAGGTGGTAATCCTTCCATAAGCACCTCGAATAGTGGTAGGATCTGCTTCTTCAGGATTAGTAGCGCCCGCAAGTTGCCGGCATTTACCAATGGCATTCTCTCCCCAATAGACTAATGCCATTACTTTGCGCCGATTATGCAGTTCGCCTTGAATATACTTTATCACTTCTTCAAAAAATGGCTTATCCTTAAGATGCTGATAATGTTCTACTGCTAACTCGCGGGAAACTCGCACTATCTTGGCAGCCACAATCTCTAATTTGGTTTCTGAAAGGCGCGTAAGGATATTGCCGGTTAAAGACTTTTTTAATCCATCTGGTTTAATCACCACTAAAGTCGCCTGATTCATTTTTGCTCCTTTTTATTTCTTAAAAAATTCCAATAATCTTTTTAGGTCTTCTAAGGAATAAAACTCTATCTGTATACACCCCTTTGTTCTTCCTTGGACAATTTGCACTTTTGTCCCTAAAATCCTCTGCAATTCTTCTCTTACCATACTTAAAGATGAAGGATTCACCAGTGATTTTTTGGGTTTACTTTTGACAGTGGGCATATTGTGAATTAAATTTTCTAACTCCTTTATTGTCAATGAGTTAGCAATAATTTTTTGAGCTAATATTTTTTGTTTCTGGGGATCGGCGATCTCTAAAAGCAAACGACCATGCGCAAAAGAAAGACGTCCCTTTTTAATTTCTTCTTGGATTTCTAAGGGCAACTTTAATAACCTTAAAATATTTGTTACACTAACTCTTGATTTTCCAACAACTTGCGCAACTTCTTCTTGAGTTAAACCAAATTTATTAATAAGATATTGAAATGCATTGGCTTCTTCAATAGGATTAAGATTTTGACGTTGCAGATTTTCAATCAAAGATAATTCTAAGGATTCTGCATCTGACACATCACGAATAATCGCAGGTATCTCATTTAAATTCAATAACTTAGCTGCACGTAATCTTCTTTCTCCGGCAATTAATTCATAACTTCCTTCTGCCCGGCGCCGCACAATTACCGGCTGGATGATTCCTTTTTTTTGAATAGAATCGCATAATTCTTTTAAACTTTCTTCATCAAACTCTTGGCGCGGCTGATAAGGATTGGGTTTAATATCCGTAATTTTTAAATAAACTGCTTTTTCTTCTTTTTCTACATTTTTCAACCCTGCAGACGAGATTAATGCTTCCAGCCCTTTACCCAAGGTTTTCCTTTCCATTTTCTTTTTCTCCTTCCTGTGTAGATTCCTGTATAGATAAAGGATTGCCTAATAATTCCTGGGTTAATTCCCAATATTTACGCGCTCCTAAGGAAGTCTGATCATATAAAGCAATGGGTTTGCCAAAACTCGGCGCTTCGCTTAAACGAATATTGCGAGGAATCACGGTTTGGAAAACGCGTTCTTTCGTTACTTCAGAAGACGACTCAGCAGTAAAATAGCGCCTTACTTCTGCAATAATTTCATGCGTTAAATTGGTACGGAAGTCTGCCATGGTTAAAAAAATTCCTTCAATAACTAAGGAAGCATTGAGATTATTCTTTACAAGTTTAATGGTATTAATAAGTTGGGTTAAACCTTCTAAGGCATAATATTCGCATTGTACAGGAATAAGCACGGATTCTGCTGCACATAAAGCATTAATCGTAAGCAATCCTAAGGAAGGGGGCGAATCAATAATAATAAAATCGTATATATCTTTTGCCGGTAATAATTTTCTTTTTAAGGCGTTTTCTCTACCTAAAACCCCTACTAATTCTACCTCCGCTCCAGTTAAATTAATATTAGAAGGAGCGATTTTTAGATTTTCCAAAGGCGTGGGTTGCAAAATTCCTTCTAAGGGTGTATCTTCTAATAGAATATGATAAGTGCTTTTTTCGATTTTATATTTATCAATTCCCAAACCACTGGTAGCATTAGCTTGAGGATCAAGATCAATTAACAAAGTTTTTTTATTAGATAAGGCTAAATACGCGGAAAGATTTACCGCGGTAGTAGTTTTTCCAGTACCGCCCTTTTGATTACAAATTGCAATAATCTTACCCATTATATTACATATAGTTATAAATAATGTTCCCTGAGGAACGCTATTATTTTAACTATTCTAAGAAATTTGTCAAGAAATTTTATTTTATCTGAATTACTCTTATTTTTGCTGGCTTAGCACCCGGCATTTTGAATAATCCCTTTTTTTCTTCTTGGAGAATTTGAATCTTTACTCTATCGCTTGGTAATCGTATTTTTTTTAAGGCTTTTTTAATTGCCTCATTAATAGTCTTACCTTCCATTTCTATGCTTATTTTCTTATTCATTTTATCTTCATTTGGAATAGCCACATTAATAAACTATTTACTAACCAATAAAGCACTAATCCAGCAGGTAAAGAATAAAAAATAATTCCTAAAATTACAGGGAAAACAAAAACCAAAGCTTTTTGCTGTTCTGTTTGGCTTGAAGACATTGCTTGCGTCTGCTTTTGCTGCAAAAACATTATTAAAATTAATAAAAGCGGAAGGAGATTAATGGGCTGGTCTCCAATAGTAGTGAATTTATCTGGTTCAGCAAGGTCTTTAATCCATAAAAACGACTTTCCTTTTAAAGCCAAAAAACGGCTAAGACCTTGATATAATGCAAAAAATATAGGAATTTGTAATAATAAAGGCAAGCATCCTCCTAAGGGATTGACTTTTTCCCGGCGATATAATTCTATAATCTCTTTATTTAATCTTTGGGGATTTTGCGAATATAATTTTTTTAATTCTTCAATTTGGGGTTGCAAGATTTGCATTTTTTTCATTGCCAGCAATTGCTTCAAAGTTAAAGGATAAAGCAAAAAATAAATAACAATACTTAGAGTAATAATGGCTAATCCCCAGTTTTTTAATACTTTATAAAATAATTTTAAAATCTCTAATAAAAAATACGTAATACTATTAAATGTGCCATAATGTATTATTTTTGTCCAATGTGGATTTATTTGCTTAATTTGTTCTTGGTCTTGGGGACCTAAATAAGCTAAAAACTTTAATTCTTGAGTAGTTTCTGCAGGTAAAACAAGAGAAGACATTAATCCTGTTGCTACCTTTTGGTTATCTATTTTTTGTATAACACCTTGAAAATCATAATCTTGGGGCTGAATAATTAAGCAAAAATAGCGATCACGAAAACCTAAAAAGTCAATTTTTTCTATTTGGTAATTTTTTCGCGGCGCTAAATGTATATCTTTTGTTTTACTGCTAAAATAAATCTCCTGAAAACGCGTTTCTTGAGGATTAATTTTCTGCCAATCTATTTGATTCGCCAACAAAAGAAAATCCATCTTTTGCGCATAAGATTGTAAATTTTGTATTGTTATTCTTAACTCTATGGTATTATTAGAGTTATTAAAAATAAATTCTTTAATAATCTTTTTATTTTCATCTTTACTCACAAAATACCATTTTCCTTGGTTTAACTCGGGTTGAAAAGATAAGGTAGTAGCATTAATTTGGCACAAAAACCCTTTATTCAAAATAAATTCTGCATTATAATCTTTAAAAAATACTTTATTAATGCTTGCAGAATAAGGAAAAATAAATAAAATATTATTTCGCCAATTTTCTGCCCGAGGTGTTTCTGAAGAAAAATCTTCAGAAGCCAGATTGGACAAATTATTAACAATAGCAGTTCCGTTTATAACTCTTTGTTTTTCAATAGGATACAAATGCGAAACCAATGCTAACCAAGCAATAGTTACCCCTAAAGATAAAATCATGGCTAAAAATATTCTTCTTTCCATAATTATTTTTTTAAGGAAAAATTGTTAAATAATAAAAAATAAGACTGGCATTGAAGTAATCGCCAGCCACCCTTTATCATACCTTGCAAAACACCTTCGGCTAAAACAACCTGCTTCATATATTCTGAACAGCTTACTTCAAAAATACAGGTCTTCGGCAAAAAGGGGCGTATCCATTTTTGGTAAAAAAGAATTATTCTGACTAATCCTTTTTTCATAAAGGAATGAGCCTTTTTCTGCCTTTTTGCCGACGGCGTTTTAATACTTTTCTGCCTGCATGGGTACGCATTCGCGCAAGAAAACCATGCACGCGTCGTGCTTTTTTCTTGGTAGGCGTGGTTAAATTCTTTTTCATTTTTTTATAGGTTATGTTATAAGGTTAATAAAATCTCTTGGCGTTAAATTATAACATAAAAACAAATGGCGTCAAGAAAAATTACTTGCAAATAAAAATAGGTTTGTTATAATTAAATACAATTCGCTTTATTTTAACATAATTCTTCATACAACCTGCACATATAGATTGTGCATAACCTGTGGATATTGTGTAAAAAAAACTATGGATAAACTCTCTTGTTGGCAAAAAGCCCAGGACTGGTTAAGGCAACAATTGGGTGAAACGGTTTTTGAAACTTGGATAAAGCCCCTGCAAGTACAAACCGAAAGCAAAGATGATATCTTTGTTTTAACTGCGCCGGATGTTTTTTTTAGAGACTGGGTAAAAACGCATTATTTGGAACGTATTCAAAAAGCCCTAAAAGAAACGGGTGTTGCGTATTCGGTAAACCTGCAAATCTCGCCGCCTGCTTTTGTTACTAATGCTACGCCGGTGTCTTCTAAAAAACCGGTTGCCTCCTGCAAAGACACTTATACTCTAAATCCGCGCTATACCTTTGAGAATTTTGTGGTTGGCCCTTCTAATCGTTTTGCCCATGCGTGCGCATTAGCGGTGGCAGAAACTCCGGGCCGCACTTACAACCCTTTATTTATTCACGGTGGAGTGGGGTTAGGCAAAACCCATCTTATCCAAGCTATCTGTCATAAAGTTCTTCAGCTGCATGCGCATCAAGTAAAAGTCGTGTATTTACCTTCCGAGCATTTCACCAATGAACTCATTGAAGCAATCAGGCATCAAACAATGACCAGTTTCCGACAGAAATATAGAAATGTGGATATTCTGGTAGTGGATGATATCCAATTTATTGCCGGCAAAGAATCCACCCAGGAAGAATTTTTCCATACCTTCAATACCTTGTACGATGCCCACAAACAAATCATTATTTCTTCGGACCGCAACCCCAAAGAGATTCCTTATTTGGAAGAGAGGCTTGTGTCGCGATTTAGTTGGGGACTAATTACCGATATTCAACCCCCGGATTTAGAAACAAGGGTGGCGATTTTAAAGAAAAAAATTGAAAAAGAACCTATACAAATTGATAATGAGGTGATTTTTTTTATTGCCCAGCTTATCAAAACCAATATCCGTGATTTAGAAGGCGCACTTATCCGGGTTATCGCCTATGCGTTGTTAGAAAATAAACCCATTACCATAGATTTAACCAAAGAGGTTTTAAAGGACCTCATAAAACAACCCCATAAACTTATTACTTTTGAGCAGATTTTGCGTAGCATCGCAGAAACATTTAACCTTTCTTTATTAGAATTAAAAAGTAAAAAACGCAATAAAAATATAGTACTAGCGCGCCAAATCGCAATGTATTTAGGTAGAGAATTAACAGATTTATCTTTACCAGAAATCGGTAATTTTTTAGGGGGCAAAGACCACACTACTGTGTTACATGCTTATAATAAAATAAAATCAGAATTGCAGTGTAATAATAAATTAAAAGAGTATATTGAACAGATTATAAAAATAATTAACAATTATTAACAGGTTATTATATAAATTAAATTTACATAAGTTATTTATTTAAAAAAAGATTTATTCTTATTAATAAAATTAACATCACTACTGGTAATATTACTTTTTAATTAATTTAATAATAAAATAATAATAGGAGGTAAAATGCGCATAAAAATAACAAAAGAAAGTTTGCTTAATGGATTACAAAAAGTGCAAAACGTTGTTACCAGTAAAACTACTTTACCTATTCTATCGTATGTTTTACTTAACACAGACCAAAATAAAATAAAATTAAGTAGCACAGATTTGGATATGGGGATTACTTGTGCAATACCTGGGGAAATTACAGAATCCGGAGCGATATGTTTACCTGCAAAAAAATTTTTTGAAATTATTCGCGAGTTTCCTTTTGAAGAGATAGATATACTTACCAAAAAAAATAATCTAACCATTATTAAAAACAAAACCTGTGAGTTTAAAATTATGGGGTTGGGGAGTGAAGAGTTTCCTAAAATACCAGAATTTAAAGAAAACGAGATTATTAAATTAGACCAAATGGTTCTTAAAAAGGCGCTTGGAATGACTTCTTTTGCGGTGTCTTTAGATGAGACCCGTTATATTCTTAATGGTATTTTATTTTATTTTCATAATCGCAAATTTAACGCGGTAGCAACAGATGGAAGGAGGTTGTCTTTAGTTGAAGAAACTATTAATCAAGAAATTAAAAATGATGTAAAGATAATTATTCCTTTGAAAACTATCCATGAAGTTATGCGTAATCTTAATTTGGAAGGCGAGGTATCTTTAATTTTGGGCAAAAACCAGATCGGATTTGAATGGGAAAACCTTATGATTATATCGCGTTTAGTAGAAGGTGATTTTCCGGATTATCAACAGGTTATCCCCCCGGTTTCTAATTATAAAATTAAAATAAATCGCCAGATTTTTTGGGGAGCAATAAGAAGGGCGGCACTTTTGGCAACTCCTGACTATCAGGCGGTAAAATTGGACGTGCTGCGCAATAAATTAATAATTTCCAAATCCACGCCAGATTTGGGTGAATTTTACGAAGAGATAGAAACGCAATATGAAGGCAAAGAAATTGTAATTGGTTTTAATCCGGATTATCTGATGGATGTTTTAAAAAATTTAGATGATGAGGTAGTGGAATTGGAGGTAATGGAATCCGAAAAGCCGGCAGTGATTCGTAAGCCCGGTTATATTTACATTGTTTTGCCAATACGTTTAGGGTAGAAATGATAGAAATCAGGTATCCCTTACAAGAGGTGTTGGATAAAATTCAACAAAAGGAAACGCAGGTTAACCAAAAAGTAAAAAAAAATTTAAATAAAATCTTGACAAAGAAAGAAACTCAGCATATAAAATATATTTCTCTAGGCAAAAGTTGTCTTAAGTTAGGCGTGGATTCTTCGTTATGGCTGTATCAATTGCACCAAAAACAAGACGCCATTAAAGAGGCGCTACAGGTAAAAGAGGTAAAAATTTTTTTGGCATAATGAAAAAGAAAGATTCCCTTAATAACCCTTTGGAGAAACCGGCGCAATCTAGTGATAAGTCATACGATGCCACTACTATTCAGGTTTTAGAAGGAGTGGAGGCAGTAAGGCGCAGGCCCGCAATGTATATCGGCGATACCTCTTCGCGCGGTTTGCATCATTTGGTATACGAGGTATGCGATAATTCCATAGATGAAGCATTAGCCGGTTATTGCAAAAATATTGAGGTAGTTGTCCATCCGGATAATAGCGTAAGCGTAATTGATGACGGCAGGGGTATACCTGTGGATATTCATAAGACCGAAAAGAAACCCGCAGTGGAAGTAGTGATGACTACTTTACACGCCGGCGGCAAGTTTGACCACCGGGTTTATAAGGTTTCAGGTGGTTTGCATGGCGTAGGGGTAAGTGTGGTCAATGCGCTGTCAGAATGGCTGGAGGTAGAGGTTAGGCGAGATGGCAAGATTTACCACCAGCGTTATGAAAAAGGTAAGACCGTTTCGCCTTTGCGCGTGATTGGCAAAAGTTCTAGCACCGGCACCAAAGTAACTTTTAAACCCGATCGCAGTATATTTAGCAAAATCGAGTTCTCTTATGATATATTATCCCAACGTTTACGAGAGCTGGCTTTTTTAAACAAAGGGTTAAGGATAAAACTTTTAGATGAACGCGCGGATAAAGAGAATGTTTTTCAATTTGCCGGCGGATTGATTTCTTTTGTGGAGTATCTTAATAAAAATAAAAACCCTTTGCATCCCAAGATAATTTATTTTCAGAAAATCCAAGACGATATAATCTTAGAGGTGGCACTGCAGTATAATGATAGCTTTGCCGAGAATATATTTTCTTTTGCCAATAATATCAATACCATAGAGGGCGGCACACATCTTTCTGGTTTTAAGTCTGCCTTAACGCGCGCCATAAATCAATACGCCAAAAATAAGAATCTCATCAAGAATGAAGATATAGTTGTGAGTGGAGAAGATGTGCGGGAAGGACTTACCTGTGTTTTAAGCTTAAAGTTGCCTAACCCGCAATTTGAAGGCCAGACCAAGACCAAATTGGGCAATTCCGAAGTGGAAGGTTTGGTGGCTTCCGCAAGTTTTGAGGCTTTAACCAGTTATTTTGAAGAAAACCCTACGGTTGCCAATAAAATTATTGATAAGGTTATTACTGCGGCGCGGGCACGCGAAGCGGCGCGCAAAGCTCGAGAATTAGTACGTCGCAAAGGCGCTTTAGAAACCGCGGGTTTACCCGGTAAATTAGCAGATTGTTCAGAAAAAGACCCTGCTTTATGCGAGCTGTATATTGTAGAAGGAGATTCTGCCGGAGGAAGCGCCAAGCAAGGCAGGGACCGGCGTTTCCAGGCGATTTTGCCGATTAAAGGTAAGATTTTAAATGTAGAGAAAGCGCGTTTGGATAAAATTCTTTCTAACGAAGAAGTGCGCACAATTATTACCGCTTTAGGTACAGGTGTAGGGGAAGAGTGCGATATTAGTAAATTGCGGTATCATAAAATAGTATTGATGGCGGATGCGGATACAGACGGTTCGCATATTAGAACCCTTCTTTTGACCCTTTTATACCGGCAGATGCCGAAATTAATTGAAGATGGTTATGTTTATATTGCCCAACCACCGCTTTATCGGGTAAAAAGAGGCAACCGTGAAGAATATATTCAGACCGAAGAAGAGATGAGTAACCTGCTTTTGGATTTAGGTAGAGAAGGGTTAAAATTAGAAAATCTTAAAACCAAACATATTTATACTGAAGCACAATTTAAAGAAATTTTAGAAAATTTAATGGAATTAGAGAAATATCGGGTTATTTTAGAGAAAAGGGGAGTAAAATTACAAGAAATATGGCATTTTAGAAGTCAAAAACCCAAAAAATTACCTATTTTTAAGGTAAAAGTGGGGCAAAAAACCCATTTTATCTCTAACGAAGAAGATTTAGAGAAGATTACTGCAGAAGATGAATCCGCAGAAGTAATAGAATTATTTGAGATTCAGGAGATAGAGAAAATTTTACAAAAAATAGAAAAAATGGGTTTGGATACTACTTATTATATCCCGCCCCCCAAGGACGCGACGTTACCGGCTAAAAAAGAAAAACCCCTTTTTAGGATAATTGAGGATAAGCAAATATATGAGTTATATTCTTTAAAAGAGATTTTAGATTTTGTCAAAGAAAATGCTACCAAAGGAATGACTATCCAACGTTATAAAGGATTGGGGGAAATGAACCCCCAGCAATTATGGGGGACTACGATGGACCCGCAAAGGCGCACGCTTTTAAAAGTTACATTAGAAGACGCGGTGGAGGTAGACCGGATGTTTACCGTCCTAATGGGAGAAGAAGTAGAGCCGCGTAAAGAATTTATTGAAAATTACGCCCACGAGGTAAAAAATTTAGATATCTAAACAAAATAAATTATGTATACGCAGAATGAAAAAATAATTAATCGTTATATCGAGGAAGAGGTAAAGGATTCGTATTTAAATTATGCGATGAGCGTAATTGTGGGTAGGGCTCTTCCGGATGCGCGCGATGGATTAAAGCCCGTCCAGAGAAGAATCCTGTATACTATGAAAGAGTTAAACCTCGAGCATAATAAGCCGTTTAAGAAGTGCGCACGTATTGTGGGGGAATGCTTGGGTAAATACCATCCGCACGGCGATATCGCGGTTTACGACACATTAGTCAGATTAGCGCAGGATTTCTCTATGCGCTATCCTTTGGTTGAAGGCCAAGGGAATTTCGGTTCAATCGATGGCGATGCTGCAGCCGCAATGCGTTATACCGAAGCCCGGCTAGCCGCGATTGCGGAAGAGATGTTGGTCGATATCGAGAAAGATACAGTTAACTTTGTGCCTAATTTTGATAATTCTTTGAAGGAGCCTCAGATTTTACCCAGCCTTTTGCCCAATCTGTTAGTGAATGGTGCCTCGGGTATTGCGGTAGGAATGGCGACCAATATGCCGCCGCATAACTTAGGAGAAGTTATCGAAGCAATTATATATTATTTAGAGCACCCGGATTGCGAGATAAAAGAGATGATGCGTTATATTAAAGGACCGGATTTTCCTACCGGCGGAATTATCTGCGGCACGGACGGGATAAAAGAAGCGTATACCAGCGGCAAAGGGAAAATTATTTTGAGGGCAAGGGTTAATGTAGAGCATCAAAAACAAGGCAAGGATTTGGTGGTAATCAACGAGATCCCTTATCAAGCCAATAAAGCCAATATTATCGAAAATATTGCTAACTTGGTAGAGGAGAAAAAAATCGAAGGGATTTCCGATGTGCGGGATGAATCCGATAAAGAAGGTTTAAGAATCGTAGTCGAATTAAAAAGAGATGTTGAGCCACAAATCGTGATAAACCAGCTTTTCAAGCATACCCAGCTGGAGACCACCTTTGGCATTATTAATCTGGCTTTGGTCGATGGTCGGCCAAAGATTTTGAATTTAAAACAGCTTTTAGAAAATTATATTTTGCACCGCAAGGATATCATCCGGCGCAGGACACAATTTGATTTAGAAAGAGCCAAATACCGCGCCCATATTTTAGAGGGGTTAAAAATCTGCCTTAAGTTTTTAGACCAGATTATTAAAACCATTAAATCTAGCAAAGATACTGAGACAGCGAAGTTAGCGTTGATAAAAGGTTTTTCTCTTACGGAGATTCAGGCGAAGGCGATTTTGGAGATGCAGTTGCAGAGATTGACTGCCTTGGAAAGAAGCAAAATTGAAGCCGAATACCTGGAGCTTATTAAGAAAATTGAACTGTACCAATCTATCCTTGCTTCCGAGAAGAAAGTGGAGGCGATTATCAAGGAAGAATTAAAGCAACTTAAAGAGAAATACGCTGATGAGCGCCTTACCGAAATCAGCGGTAAAGTGGAGGAGATTGAGATTGAAGATTTAATTGCTGACGAAGATGTGGTGGTGACGATAAGTCACAGCGGTTATATTAAACGTCTTCCGGTAAGCGCGTACCGTCGGCAAAAAAGAGGCGGCAAAGGCGCTATGGCTGCGGAATTAAAAGAAGAGGATTTTGTGGAACATCTTTTTGTGGCTTCTACCAAAGATTACCTTTTAATTTTTACGGATAAGGGCCGACTTTATTGGTTAAAAATTTACGAGATTCCGCAGGCAAGTAGGACCGCGCGGGGCAAAGCAATCATCAATCTCATCCAGATGGGCACAGATGAAAAGATAAGTGCAACGATTCCGGTTAAGGAGTTTTCCGCAGATAGATTTCTATTGATGTTAACCCGTAACGGCTTGATTAAAAAAACCAATTTGCAGGAATTTGCCAACCCGCGGCGCACAGGAATTATTGCTTTGACTTTAGAAAAAAATGATGTTTTGATTAGTGCAGAACTTACCGATGGTAAAAAAGATATTTTAATCGCTTCTATGTTGGGACAGGCGATTAGGTTTTCCGAAGAACAGGTGCGGCCAATGGGCAGGAATGCCAAAGGCATACGGGCGATCCGATTAGTCAAAAATGACCAAGTGGTAGGTATGGAGGTAGCAAGCAAAGATAACGATATTTTAACTATCTCGGAATGGGGGTTTGCCAAACGCACGCCGGTGAATGAATATCGGCTTCAGCACCGCGGCGGAAAAGGAATTATCAATATGAAGGTTACCGATAAAAATGGCAAAGTAATAGGCATAAAAGCGGTTTCCGATGAGGATGAGGTTATGGTCATTACCCAGAAGGGTATTTTTTTGAGATGTCTGGTTAAAGATATCCGGCGCACTGGTCGTTCAGCGCAGGGAGTCAGGTTGATAAAATTGGAAGACAAAGATCGAGTTGCTTCTCTTGCTCATGTTATCCAAGAGGAGGATTAGATTAAGTCCCCATCGTCTAGAGGCCTAGGACAAGGGCCTTTCGAGCCCTCGGCACCGGTTCGAATCCGGTTGGGGACGTTTTATTTTTTAAATAATGTGCGGAATAGTCGGTTATATTGGTAAAAAAGAAGCGTCCTCCATTTTGCTTCACGGCTTAAAACTTTTGGAATATCGGGGTTATGATTCTAGCGGAATGGCAGTGTATTTAGAACACAAAAAAGCCATTTCGGTAAGAAAACTTTCCGGCAAAGTTAAAGATTTAGAAAATTTACTGGAGAAAAAACCCCTTTGCGGCGTTGTGGGAATCGCCCATACGCGTTGGGCAACGCACGGAGTGCCTAATCAGGTTAATGCCCATCCCCATTTAGATTGCCATAGTAATATTGCCGTTGTGCATAATGGCATTATTGAAAATTACGAAGAGTTAAAAAAACAGCTTATAAAAGAAGGGCATCGTTTTGTAAGCCAGACGGATACTGAGGTAATTGCGCATTTAATTGAGAAGTTTTATACGGCTAATGTAACTTTGGAAGAGGCACTGCGTCAGGCAATAAAAAAACTTAAGGGCGCTTTTGCTATTGCGGCGCTTTCTCAAAAAGAACCCTATCTTTTAGTGGGGGCGCGATTCCAGAGTCCTTTAGTTTTAGGGTTGGGGCAAGAGGAGAATTTTTTGGCTTCGGATATCCCCGCGATTTTAGATTACACAAAACAGGTAATTTTTCTTCAAGAAAACGAGATGGTTGTTTTGGGGAAAGACAAAATTAAAATCACGGATTTTGAAGGAAAAATAATAACCAGAGAGCCTACTTTTATAGAATGGAACATAGAAGAGGCGCAGAAACAAGGGTTTAAGCATTTTATGTTAAAGGAGATTCATGAGCAGCCAGCTATTTTGAATAAAATCTTAAACTACCGGATAAAAGACGCAGGTATTGTCTTTGAAGAATTAAAGATAAAAGAAGAAGAGTTGTTAAAAATACAAGATATCATAATTGTTGCCTGCGGCACTGCGTATCACGCTGGATTAGTGGGCAAATACATTTTAGAATATTTTTGCAAAATCCCTGTTTATGTGGATGTTTCCAGCGAATTCAGGTATCGCCAACCTATTGTCGATGAAAAAACTTTAGTAATTGCAATAAGTCAATCCGGAGAAACCGCGGATACATTAGCCAGTGTAAGGGCAAGCAGAACTTTAGGGACAAAGGTGTTGGCTATTTGTAATGTTTTGGGTTCCACTTTGACCCGCGAATCCGACGGAGTAATCTATACGCAGGCAGGGCCGGAAATCAGCGTGGCTTCTACCAAGGCGTATACAGCGCAACTTTTTATTTTATACCTTTTTGCTTTGCATCTGGCAGCGCTGCGGAAAACATTAAAGACGCACGAAATAAAGGATTATCTAGACATCTTAAAAACTATCCCCCAAAAACAAAACTTTATCCTTGCCGGCGCTGAAATTATTAAAGATATCGCTAAAAAATATGCTCATTTTGGTTCGTTTCTTTATTTGGGCAGAAATGTAAATTATCCTTCGGCATTAGAAGGAGCTTTAAAATTGAAAGAAATTTCTTATGTGCCTGCTGAAGGTTATGCAGCAGGCGAAATGAAGCATGGGCCTATTGCTTTAATTGATGAATACCGTGCGGTAGTCTGTATTGCTGTGGAATCCGATATTTATGATAAGATGGTCTCTAATATCCAGGAGATTAAAAGCCGGGCAGGGAAAATTATTGCTATTGCCAGCGAAGGTGATAAAAAGATAAAAGAATTGATTTCGCAAGTTATTTATATTCCTAAAATTAAAGATATATTTTCCCCCCTTTTGGTAGCCTTGCCCCTGCAACTTTTGGCTTATTATATCGCGGTAAAACGCAATTGCGATATAGATCAGCCAAGGAATTTAGCCAAATCCGTAACCGTAGAATGAGACATTAGAGATACGAAATGCAGAGCCTGAAGATTAGTTAAAATTTATGTTATATATCGTTGCCACCCCTATTGGAAATTTAAAGGATATTAGTCTGCGCGCGTTAGAGGTTCTAAAGAGCGTGGATTTGATTGCCTGCGAAGATACGCGGCATACGAAAATCCTACTTGACCATTACGGCATTAAAACTCCTACCACCAGTTTCTTTCAGCATAACAGATTCGTAAAAGGAGAATATTTGCTTGAGCTCCTAAAGAATGGCAAGAATGTCGCCTTGGTTTCAGATGCAGGAATGCCAGCCATACTTGATCCGGGTTACAACCTGATTAATTTAGCCATAAAAAATAATATCGAAATGACAGTAATCCCTGGCCCGGCGGCTTTTGTCAATGCGCTGGTATTTTCTGGAAAGCCGGCGCACGAATTTATCTTTGCCGGGTTCCTGCCGAATCGCTCGCAGGCGCGGCGTAACCGCCTTAAAAAACTCAGCCAGTTCAGAATGACCATAGTTTTTTACGAATCCTGCCACCGGATTTTGGCAACTTTAGCCGATATTCAGGCAGTTTTCGGAGATAAAGAGATAGTGGTAGTCCGGGAACTGACCAAGAAATTTGAAGAAATCAAACGCCAAAAGACTTCAGAAATCCTCTGCTATTTCCAGCAAAACAGGCCCCGCGGCGAATTTGTTTTCGTAATTTAAAAAGGAAATGTCCAATTTGGTTTACTTTAACTTCTCTTAAAATGTCCAATCTGTAATATAAAATCTCTGCTTCTTTACTGATTTAGGAGATGACTACTAAGCTGGATTTTCTTTTCGCGCACAGTTTCTAACTTAGGCAGGCGAGCACAAAAAGGGCGGCTCGACAGGAAGAACCCGTTGGCTCATTTTGAAAACGCTTTCCCAAAACCCCTAAAATATCCTTGAAATTTGCCTTTATATAATATAAACTTTAAGTAAAGGCTGATAGACCCATAAACCCACTGATAAAAAATGTCACAGAAGATTATAAAAATAATTGCTTTTGTTTTATGCTTCTCGCTCATTTTTGAGCAGAGTGGTATTGCGCAGGTAGCGGAACAGTTCGGCATCTCCGGTTATATGTATTCCTTGCGCAATTCTTTTGTGCAAGATAAATTCCGGCCCGTACATTTACGGTATCTTTTTTATGATGCTCTTCACAATAATTTTTCTCTTCTTTTAGATAGGGGTGATTTAAAAAATCCACAAGAGGTTAATTTTAATGACTTAACAAAGATTTTATTAAACTATTTCTTTATTGGAATAACCCTTCCTAATGAAAGTTTCTGGGTGAATTTAAGACCAGATGAAAAAGATAAAATTATTGACCCACTTTTGGCGCATACTGATGTAGGTAAGATTTTATTAGAGGCAGACCTCCAACTAAAAAAAGACACTGCAAAAGCCACTTCACCCCAAACACCGGAAGGTAAAGTTTATTGGGATAAACTCTATAAAAAAGCAGAAGAATTTTTTGGAAAAGATAATCTTAATATCCCTACTTTAATCCGGCCTTGGATAGTTCCAGATGAAATCATTATCCGCGAGACGGAAAATAATGCTTATATCTATAAGGCGACTCTAAAGGTAATGTTAGAGCAGGATTATCTTAGGGACAGTTTCCTTTATTCTTTTAAAGATGAGCGTCTAAAAGCCTTAAATGAATACTCCGCTCAACTTATCCGTGAATTGATTCTTCCCAAATTAACCAAAGAGGTAAATACATCCAAAAGATACGCACCTTTAAGGCAGGTTTATTATTCCTTAATTTTAGCCCAATGGTTTAAGCAAAGATTTTATGGGAGAGGCGGATTATACTCTTGGCTAATTAATAAGAAACAACTTACGGGCTTAGCTTCAAAAGAGCCTTGGTCAAAAACTACCTATTTTAAAGAATACCAGCAATCCTTTAAAAAAGGAGAATATAACCTTCAAGAGCCAGTTTATGCCCCTTATGGTCAGACAATCAGAAGTTATTTTTCGGGCGGGATAGATTTTTCAGTTCCTATTCCAGAAGCAGGTGGGATTAATCCAACAGTGACTTCTATAGTTTCTAAAAGAAGAGGTGGTCCTTTTCCTGTTATGCCTTTTAATAAGATGGTGGAAATCTTTGGAAATGGTGGCACGGTAGAAAACCCTACAGATATAAATATTATAAATATAAAGATACCCACCCAAAAAGAACAACTCCCAGAAAAACAACCTCCAGAAAAACAACCAACATTAACTTTAAGCCCCAATATTTCTATTAATAAATCTAATGCCGGATTCCTCAATACAAAATTACTCGCCACCATAAACTTAGGGTCTTTGGGAGGGTTATTAGGTTTGTGGTTAATAGGAGGACCATTAGGTATGGTTTTGGGTGCAGGGGTAGGATTGGTGTTAGGAGGTATAACTATAAAGATTCAGGATTATTTGGAGTATATTAAAGGAAAAGACCAGGATTTAACTAAAGGACAGAGGATAGTCTTTGAAGAAGAGGCGGAAAGAAGATGGGAGGAAGAAGAAAAGAAAAATACTTTTTCTTCTATTCCTTCTAAATTTATTCCTGAGGCAAAATCTGTTTTTATGGTTTTAGTTAAAGCAAGAGTAGTTACTGAAGGAAATATTACTAAAATTTTTAACCTCCTTACCACCATTGCCAAGTCTGCAGGAGATTATACATACCATGCCTACTCTGCCCTTAAATCCTTAGCTGAAGCAGTAGAAGCAAAAAAAATAGAGCGCATAGTTTTAGACCTTAACCTCCTTACCACCATTGCCCAGTCTGCAGGAGATTATACATACCATGCCTACTCTGCCCTTCAATCCTTAGCTGAAGCAGTAGAAGCAAAAAAAATAGAGCGCATAGTTTTAGACCTTAACCTCCTTACCACCATTGCCCAGTATGCAGGAATAGATACATACCATGCCTACTCTGCCCTTCAATCCTTAGCTGAAGCAGTAGAAGCAAAAAAAATAGAGCGCATAGTTTTAGACCCTAACCTCCTTACCACCATTGCCCAGTCTGCAGGAAATTATACATACAATGCCTACTATGCCCTTAAATCCTTAGCTGAAGCAGTAGAAGCAAAAAAAATAGAGCGCATAGTTTTAGACCCTAACCTCCTTACCACCATTGCCAAGTCTGCAGGAAATTATACATACAATGCCTACTATGCCCTTCAATCCTTAGCTAAAGCATTAGAAGCAGGAAGAATAGAGTTCATCATTCAATTTATTGAAAAACTTAACTCCCAATTTATTGAAAAACTTAACTCCGCCGGTGTAGCTGATAGGTATAATATCAATAACATCCTTTTTCAAATCCGTCAGGTTGCACCTATTGCTTTATCTCTTTGGTTTGAAAGAAAAAATAATTCCTCTGTAGACCCTTTAGAATTAGTTTATATACTTTCTTTAGATGAATATGTTTTAGATTTGTATCGCCGGAGTAATCAGGATGCAAATGAAAATTTAATTCAACCTTACTTTGACGACCCTAAGTTTTTACATCTGCGTTATCTTTTAGCCATAGCTGAATTAACTCAAGATTACTCAGAGGTTAAAGAATACTGTCAAAAAATTACTCCATCAGAAATCATCAGAGCCATACTTTTAAATAAGCAGAACAATATTATTACCCAGACTACAGAATTCATTTTAGATTATGTAAATCAAGGAAAAGGGGTTTTGGCAGGAATGGCTCCTTTAAGAGACAAAGTCTCTTTTGGAAAGTTTACTTTATCTGATTTAATGGGTATCCTTGAAAAAACTACAGGACAATCTTTATCTGGGGAAGAAATTTCTGATTTGCTTCTTCAACAGGAAATCCCCTTTAAAGTTCATAATGGGTTAATTGTTCCTTTAGGTTTTGAAGTTCTTTTGAGTGCCTATCGGGGACACGCGGAAGTTGACCATAAGGAAGCCAATTATCTTACCCATGCAGTTACTACCGCCATAGTCCATTATGGTTTTCAAAAAGGAGAGGCAAGGGGAGGCGAAGGAGCCAATGCCTTCCATGAGTTTGATTTATTATTGATGATGCTTGAAGGAAGGAATAATCGCCAAGTAGATAGTATTGTAGGTTTGGCTTTTCATTACAATGGAAACCCGCTTCCTGAATATGCCCGCAAAAGAACTATTGTCTTAAAAAAAGGCAATGTAGCATCTCTTATACTTAAACTTTTAAGAGAGCAATATAAAGAAAGAAAAGCCCAGCAGAATTTACTTAAGTTATTCAAATTAATAGAAGAAGGAAAGTTAGAACCCGAGCAATTAGAAGCGGTAATAAACAAGATAGGAGAGCAATTGAAGATCTTAAGAAATGACTGTGGTTTAAAAGATGCCTATTTTGAAGCGGTATTTGGTCATTTAGATGAGGATTTCTTTTCATCTCTAAGAAAAAGTTATCAACCCTCCCAAAATAACCTCTCCTTGCTTAAATCTCTTCTTATACAAGCAATGCAAAGACAATTAGTCTTAAAAACTCTTGCCCGTGGTAAAGAAAGCCCAGAAGACAGAATCGAACATCCCTGGATTAAGCAAGAAAAAACCTTATTAGATTACCTAGAAGAAGGAGAAAAAATAAGAAAAGGCACATTTGAAGAGGTAGATATTAGTGATGATTTTGGATATATTTTAAAAAACAAACCAATAATATCTCCCTCCCAAATCGAGGGTATAAAAATAAAAGGAGGGGTTGAGAAGCCGAGAAAATCGGATAACAACCTATTAAAAGAGGGAGCCGAAGGGGCCATCTTACCGGCACGGGATGAAGAAGACAGGGGATTGCCTATTAATCGGCAATATGAAATCAGCCCGCAAACTGGTCAGGGCAGTATGACACCGGATTCTGGCAAAGGTGGTATTGATTTTCGTAATTTGCCAATCGTAACCCAGCCGATGAATATGTCTTTTTCCCCCGCAACTTCTCTTAAAGAAATTCCCAGTTTAGATTTAACTAAAGAATGTCAGGAGATAGAAAGGATGCTTAATGCAGGAATTATTCCTTCCGCGCAAAGAATCAAAGAATATTTACTTGGGTGTTGTCAAAATGGAGGGTTAGAAAAAGAAATAGATAAGACTTTATCCTTTATTGCTGAAATTTTAAGATTAGAAGAAGAATTTTGTTCTCCAACCGGGGCTGCCTTAAAAGAGATATTAGTTTTGCTTGAGTCAAATAAGCCGGCAAATGAATTGCAATTGTTCTTGAATAAGATTGAAGTTTTGCCTCAATAGCCGAGGTTGGTTAAAAATTTTGAGATTTGAGGTTTAGGTTTTTAAATGGCGTTCCTACCTTTTTTGGTTTATCAGCCGATGGTTCGGTTTTGCTCGCCACTGGTAGCGGGCATAAGCTGAACTGCCAAAAAGGCCCCTCAAATGGACGCCCTTTTTATTTTCTTTCACTTTCCAAAAATTTCATTTGACTTTTTAAAAATGTTGTATAATATAATTTAAAAAAGATAAATGTAAATGCAAAAGGTAGAGGAAAATCAAAATACAGGAATTTTGGCAAAAGAGAAAACTACTCCTTTTGGTTACGAGCTTCTCTTGGACCTTTATGAGTGCCAACCCGGTGTCTGCGATGATTTAGCCACCGGCTACAAATTCCTTGATGAAATTGTAGAATATCTGGGAATGGAAAAACAGGCTCCGCCCAGTATTTTTTTTACCGATGCCAGCCGTTTCCCGGATAAAGCCGGCCTTTCTGGTTGGGCGCCGTTAGTGGAAAGTTCAATCGTAATCCATACCTTAAGTCCAAAAAACTTTATCTCCATTGATATCTACTGCTGCAAAGAATTTGATATTGAGCGCGCCAAAGAATTTGTAAAGAAATTCTTCCTGCCCAAAAGGATGGATTCCCAATTTATCCTGCGCGGATTAGATTACTACAAATAAAACCTTTTTCTAAATCTTGTAATCAAATAATTGACTAATCCTAAGTTCTTCTCTATAATATCATCGAATCTATCTGGGCGGTTAGCTCAGCTGGATAGAGCGTGTGACTTACATTCACAAGGTCAGGGGTTCAAGTCCTCTACCGCCCATTTTAGTTAAGAGTCGATAGTTCATAGTCAATAAATTAAAACGCTCGATTATAAACTAAAAGGGCCCGTGGTGTAGCCTGGTTTAACACGTCAGATTGTCGATCTGAAGACCGCGAGTTCAAATCTCGTCGGGCCCGCCAGTCCATATATTGTCCTGTCGCAAAGAATATAATTTTTAACCCAAGATAAATGCGCGATTATGTCTATGAACTCTTCAACACTATATACAAATTTATCTTGACAAATAAAAATATTTTTCTTAAAATATATAACAATTTGTGAAAATTTTCACAAATTATTTTTTTATTTTTACAGATGGAAATATATTTTTTAAAGGAAGAAAATCTTCTAAATTTTTTGGATAGCCTTGAGGTGGATTACCGGGTCTTTGTGCCGGTAAAGACCGCCTCCAAACCGTACACCTGTCCATACGGAGTAGAAACAGGGATTACGGATTATATCCTTAAGGAATATTCTTTATTAAAAAAAGAGGAGATCTCATTTAATCCTTATCGCAGTATTGAACCGCTGAAAACATATTTTTTGCCCCTTAAAGAAACCCTTGCTAAATACTTCGATTATCCTTTGAATGAAGAGGGTAAAAAACCCTTAGCCATTTTTGGCGTAAAGAATTGCGACCTGTTTTCTTTAAAAATACAGGATTTTGTTTTTAGAGAAGGGGTATCCAAGGATCCCTTTTATGAAAAGAGAAGAACCGATAACCTTATTATTACCAGCGATTGTTGGGGCTTTAAAGAGGTTTGTTTCTGTTTGGCGATGAATATTTTGCCTTATCCCCAGATAGGATTTGATTTAAATTTTTCCCTTTTAAATGATGGTTTTTTGGTGGAGGTAGGCTCTGAGAGAGCAAAAAAAATTATAGAACTTAACTCTGCTTATTTCAAACCTGCTACAATGGCGAAGGTGTCTAGCCGCGATAAAAAAAGAGAAAGTCTTATTTTGGCGCTTAAAAAGCACCTTGCATTACACCCATTACCAGCACCGGAGATTATCCCCTCTTTGGTAAAAGAAAGTTATAATTCTTCGTTATGGAAAGATTATGTATTAAATTGCGTAGAATGCGGAGGATGCAATTTTGTCTGCGATACGTGTCATTGCTTTTTATTATCGGATGAAAGGTTTGGCAATGCTAACGAGAGAGTCCGCAGTTGGGATGCTTGCCTGTATGCTAATTTTGCGAGGGTTGCAGGCGGAGCCAACCCTTTGAAATTTAGATATCAAAGGTTACGCAACCGTTATTTAAAAAAATTTGATTTTTTCTTTCAAAATTTAGGCTTGCTTGCCTGTTGCGGCTGCGGCAGATGTATTGAGGTTTGTCCGGCAAAGATTGATATAAGGGAAATTTTAAGAAAGTTAGGGGAGTTAATAAAAAGTAGTGAGTAGTAAGTATTGAGTAGTGAGTAGTAAGTAGTAAGAGTTCAGGGTTATTAAAAAATAAAAAACGAAATTAACGAAAATAACGATATTAACGAAATTAACGATAATAACAGAATTGAATAATGGGAGTTAGGAATTTGTATGGCAAATCTTTATGAACCAGTTGAGGCAGTTGTATTAGATATAATTCAGGAAACCACTAATATAAAGAGCTTCTTACTTAAGCCAAAAACTGATTTTAGTTTTAAAACTGGCCAATTTATTGAGTTGACTTTGCCCGGTGAAGGAGAAGCCCCTTTTACCCCTTCTTCAAATCCGAAGATAAAAGAATCTTTTGAAGTAACGATTATGAGAGCAGGTAGAGTTACCGCCAAATTACATAATATTCCCAAAAATACCATTTTAGGGATAAGGGGACCATACGGCAGAGGTTATCCTTTGGATAAATTCAAAGATAAGGAGATTTTAATTGTAGGTGGGGGGGTAGGGCTAGCGCCTTTACGTTCTTTATTGTTGGCGCTTTTTAACGAAATCGATGATTATAAAAAAATTGTTTTACGTTACGGAGCAAGGACGCCTCGGGATTTGTTATATCAAGATGAGTATGCCGATTGGCAAAAAAATAAAAAGTTGGATATGTTATTGACCGTAGATGTAGGTGATGAAACCTGGAAAGGCAACGTAGGAGTGGTAACCACCATATTAAAGGAGCTGCCTTTAGAAATAAAAAAAGCAGTGGCAGTGGTATGCGGTCCTCCCATAATGATGAAATTTGCCACTTTAAAATTATTAGATTTAGGATTTATGCCTTCCCAGATTTTGCTTTCGATGGAAAAGAATATGTCCTGTGGTTTGGGAAAATGCGGGCATTGTCGGTTAGGTAAATTCTATATCTGTAAGGATGGCCCAGTTTTTTGCTATGAAGAGATAAAGGAAATTGAAGATATCTGGGATTAGACTATGAACTATGAACTTTTAACTATGAACTAATAAGATGAAGAGGCTTTTTGTTGATTTAGAAAAATGCAATAGTTGCAAAGAATGTGTGGTTTGCTGTAGTTATTTCTATCATCCCCAAAACAATGGCATTACGTCTTTAAGAGAATTTGCTACGTTTTCTCTTGTATGCCGGAAGTGCCAAGAGGCGCCCTGCGTAAATTCCTGTTATCATAATGCATTAGAAAAACAAGCCGATGGAATTTTAAAACGCTCTACTATGCTTTGCACCAGTTGTAAATCATGTTCTATTGCCTGTCCTTTTGGAGTGATTATGCCGGAGTTTATCCCTTATTTAGATTCAAAATGCGATTTATGTATTGGGAAGACCGAAGAACTGCCTTTATGTGTAAAGAGTTGTCCTTATCAGGCAGTAGAAGTAAAAGAAGTAGAAGAAGACCTAGAAAAGAATATATTTTTTATTGGCAAATCCTTGGCTGTGCATTCGCGCAGATGGCTTAAGGATGATTTGATTTTAAAGAAAAAATAAATTATAGATGTTAAAGATAATTTTTAATTATTTAATTTTTCCCGGTTTTTTATTCAGCGCTTTTTTAGGATTAATGACTAGTTGGTTAGATAGAAAAATTACCGCCCGTATTCAATGGAGAAAAGGACCAGTTTGGTATCAGAATTTTGTGGATATATTAAAATTATTTTATAAAGAAATCATTATCCCTACGCAAGCAAAATTAAGTTTTACGCTTTCTCCTTTTTTAGGTCTGGGTGCGGTAACTATCGTAGCGACGATATTGGGCAGACTTTTAATTTCGCCTAATGAGAGTTTTTTAGGCGACCTGATCGTGGTGATTTATCTTTTGGCTATACCGGCAATCGCTTTTATTTTGGGGGCATCCAGCTGCGGTAATCCTTTGGCTTCTGTGGGTGCATCGAGAGAAATTAAAATGCTTTTGGGTTATGAATTACCTTTTATTTTATCAATTTTAGTAGTAATTATAAAAGCGCATTCTATAAAATTTAATGAGATTATAAATCAACAGATGGTTTCTGGTTCTTATATTTTTTCTTTTTCGGGAGCAATTGCTTTTTTGGTAGCGTTTTTATGCGCACAGGCAAAATTGGGGTTTGTTCCTTTTGATGTTTCCGAAGCAGAGCAGGAGATTATGGGGGGAGTTTTAATTGAATATTCGGGCCTACTTTTGGCTATTTTTAAGTTGATGCGGGCGATTTTATTTTATATAATGCCAATATTATTGATTGTGCTTTTTATGGGCAAGGATTTAACTTTGGGATTTTTAATTTTAAAGTATCTTTTGTTGGTTATTTTGGTTACTCTTTTTAAAAATACCAATCCCCGGCTAAGAATTGAACAGGTGCTTAAATTTTTCTGGGGCTATTTAAGTTCTTTGGGTATAATAGCGATAATTTTAGCATTATTAGGACTATAATTTTTACTATGAACTATGAACTACGAACTATGAACTAATATGGATTTAAAACTGCAATCCTTAACTAAATCTATCTGGGTTTTTCATGCAGCATGCTCTCCCTGCAATAACTGTGATATTGAAATTTTGGATTTGCTTACTCCGCGCTATGATGTGGAAAGGTTTGGGATGGTTTTGGTAGGAAGTGTTCGGCATGCAGATGCACTTTTGGTGACGGGAGTGCCTAATTATAAAACCGCAGAAAGAATAAAAAAACTTTATGCGCAAGCATCTAAACCCTGTTTGGTAGTAGCAATAGGGAATTGCGCCTGCGGAAGGATAATGTTTAGAGAATCCTATAATAGCCCTTGCAATTTGGATGAGATTATTCCTGTAGATGTTTATATTCCGGGTTGTCCACCAAAACCAGAAGCAATGATTGCGGGAATAGTTAAGTTGATAAGTAAAATTAAAGGAGTTAGGTAAGTTAAGATGGAGATAAAAGAGAAGATAAAAGAAAAGTTAAAAGATAAAATAATTGAGTGGTACGAGCATTCACCAAAAAGGATTTATATTTCTATTAATTTCAAAGACCTAAAGGAGACCGCTCAATTTTTATTTAAAGAATTGGGTTTAAGGTTTGCCACCGCTTCTGGAACAGATACTCCCAAAGGAATTGAGATTTTATACCATTTTAGTTTTGATAAAACCGGTGAAATTTTTTCTTTAAGGGTATTAATTAAAGACAAAAACAATCCCCAGATAGACTCTTTAACTTCTATATTTGTTGCCTCTGAATGGATTGAAAGGGAAATCTGGGAACTTTTGGGAGTAAAATTTTTAGGTCATCCGAATTTAAAACATTTATTATTGCATGAGGATTGGCCAGAAAGTAAATATCCATTGAGAAAAAATAGTTCATAGTAGATAGTTCATAGTTCGTAGTAAAATGCCATTTGATTTTGAAAAGTTAGAAGTTTATAAGA
>Ga0078972_1004081_pt1 | contig 41457 bp, 29 predicted proteins | sample YelNatPaOPGAMG01_FD_67568 | JGI IMG/M metagenome (GOLD analysis project Ga0078972, IMG submission 67568) | Hot spring thermophilic microbial communities from Obsidian Pool, Yellowstone National Park, USA - OP-RAMG-01 (SPADES assembly) (version 2) | ecosystem: Environmental > Aquatic > Thermal...
AGGGGGAACGCTGGCTAGCTATCCGATATTTGCTGCCCTGCTGAATCCTCCTCCTCCGCTCCAGTCGCTGCTGACTCCGGCTCTCATCCTCGGCCTGGGACCCCTTACCCCATAACTTGATCTTGTCCGGGTATAGCTTGAGACCGGTAAGATTTTCTCTTCGATTTCAGGGAGGATAGGTATGAATAAAGGAGAGTTTTTCAAGAAGAATGTATTTTGGGCTGGTATCATGCTTTTCCTGCTACTAGCCTTGCTTGTTCCCAGAGCGGATGCACAGTTTGGGCCCTTTGGGCCTTATTTTAATCCGCTGGCCGGGGTTGGGCCATTTGGTTATGTTCCCGTTTTACCACCGGCTCTCTTAGGGATTGGCCCCTTCAGGTCTGCTCATGCACCGCTGACCACCGCCTCTCTCTTCCCTGCTCCTACTCTGCCCACTGCTCCTGCGGTTACTACGGCGGGGGTTGGAGTTACCACCCTGGTTCCAACGGTTCCTGTGGCGGCAACTGTCCCAGCCAATGTTTTAGTCACTACCCCTCTGGCTCCGCTGATCACCTTTACCCCATTAAGCCTTGTCGGGCTTACCTTTGCTCCAGTTCCGACTCCAACTACCACTGTTCCTATTCCAGTAACCTCAATTACCCCTCTGCCGACTCTGATCCCAACAACTCCTGCGGCAACTTCGGTTGGTCTTGTGTCACTGATAAGCAGTCTGCTTATCTAGTCATTCCTTAGCCAAGATACCTGTGCCAGGCAAAAATATAATTTACCTGGCGCAGGTATCTTGTGTATCTTTTGGGAATCTCTCCTTGATTTTCTCAGGATTCTTGATTATACTTTTCCCACCTTATAAGCCCTGTGTAAGTGCCCGACCATAATCGAAACCAGAAGACCTTGAAAAAATGAGAAAAAGAGAAGCCTGAGAAGATGCGCTTTCAACATGTCTGTATTGAATCCTTTGGCTATGAGCTGCCTGAGGATGTGGTAACTTCAGATGAGCTTGAGCAGCGACTTTCGCCACTTTATGATAAATTGAAACTGCCCTATGGCCGGCTAGAATTGATGACTGGAATCAGGGAACGCCGCTTTTGGAAGAAGGGCGCCCTGCCTAGTGAGGGTAGTATCAAGGCTGGGAAGAAGGCTCTTGAGAGGGCATCGTTAGCTCTAGAGCAGATACAATGTCTGATTTATGCCGCAGTCAGCCGAGATTTTCTTGAGCCGGCAACAGCCACGGTAGTTCACCATGCCCTGGGGTTTGGCGAATCCGCTATGGTCTTTGACCTATCGAACGCCTGTCTGGGGTTTATCAATGGTCTGGTGGTCATAGCCAGTATGATCGAATCAGGGCAGATTTTAGCCGGTATGGTTGTGGCTGGAGAGCATAGCCGTCCCCTGGTTGAGACAACCATTGCCCGGCTTCTTGCAGACCCTGCCCCATCGAGGGAGAAGCTGAAAGGTGCTTTTGCTTCCTTGACCATCGGCTCTGGGGCTGCGGCAGCTATTTTGACCCATGCCCGAATATCGAAAACTGGCCACAGGCTTCTTGGAGGCATAGCTCGCACGGCCTCTCAGCACAATGACCTATGCCGAGGTGGAGGGGATGGGGGAGCAGACAGTGCCCTAGATGCAACTAGTCAGCCGACAATGAAAACTGATTCGGAAAGACTCTTGCGGGAGGGATGTCATCTGGCCCGCAGGAGTTGGGTCGATACGAAAAGGGAGCTTGGATGGAAGAGTGAAGATATAGACCGCTTCTTCTGTCATCAGGTAGGGAGTGCCCATCGAAGAGCCTTGTTTACTGCTCTTGAGCTGGATATGGAGAAGGATTATTCTACCTTTGGATACCTCGGAAATATGGGGTCGGTGTCTTTGCCAATAACTATGGCTATTGGGATTGATCAGGGGATGTTGAAAGCTGGACAAAGGGCTGCTCTCTTGGGTATTGGAAGCGGCATTACTTGCTGCATGTTAGGGGTTGAGTGGTAGGAAGAGACAAAGAGACGTGAGTTTGGTAAACCTTGAGCCGTTCAGAGAGCTTTATCCTTTTCGCTCCCATTTCCTTCGGCTTGGGAAGTATAATTACCACTATCTTGATGAGGGATCAGGTGAGTGTGTGGTCATGCTTCATGGCAATCCCACTTGGTCTTTCTACTATCGGCACTTGGTCAGTGGGCTGGCCGACTCTTATCGGATCATCGTGCCGGATCACATGGGGTGTGGTCTGTCCGATAAACCGCAAAAGTATCCCTATACTTTGGGGCAGCATATTGATAACCTGGAAGCTCTGCTTGAGACGCTGAACCTTAAAAATATTACCCTGGCTATGCACGACTGGGGAGGGGCAATTGGCATGGGATATGCCGTTCGACATCCAGACAAAATCAGGCGGCTAATTATCTTCAATACAGCCGCTTTTCTGTCATCCAGAATGCCTTGGCAGATTGGCCTTTGTCGGATTCCCATCTTTGGCCGAGTGGCTATCCGCAGGTTTAATGCCTTTGCCGGCTTGGCTATTTACCTAGCCTGTCGGCATCGTGAGCGGATGACACCACAGGTCAGGGCAGGGTATCTTGCTCCTTATAGAAGCTATGAAAATCGGGTCGCTCACTTATGTTTTGTTCAAGACATTCCGATGCGGCCAAAAGACAAAAGCTACCCTATTCTTGAGGCCATCCAAAAGAGGCTGCCGGAATTTCGCCACCGACCAGTGTTGATTCTGTGGGGAGGGCAGGATTTTTGTTTTAATTATTCCTTTCTGAAGACTTGGCAGGAGCTTTTCCCCGAAGCCCGCGTTCAGGTATTTGAGGATGCAGGGCATTATGTGGTCGAGGATGCTCATGAGCGGATTGTGCCGCTGGTGAGGGAATTTTTGAATAATAATCCCTTGAATAACAATCCTACTTGAATCCCAGGATATGGGTTTGATAATGAAACTTCGAGCATGACTACTGGATTCATGACTACTGGATATTGATTTTCCATGAATATTGCCGCTTACCTGCCTAAGATGGCTCAAACAGTTCCCTATCAGCGGGCAGTGGTCTTTCCCCACAGTCGGGATAGGTGGGGAAGGGTTTCCTACACTCACCTTACCTTCCAGCAACTGAACGAGGAGGCTGATCGCTATGCCCACGGATTCACTAATCTTGGTTTCCGAAAAGGGATGAGGGTATTATTGATGGTCAGGCCCAGTCTTGAATTTATCGCCCTGACCTTTGCCCTCTTTAAGATCGGTGCGGTTCCGATCCTGATTGATCCGGGCATGGGTAAATCGAATCTCCTCGACTGTATTGCTTCGGTTGAGCCAGAAGGTCTGGTGGCCGTCCCAATGGTCCATTTGGCTCGGTTTATTTATCGCCGATATTTTCGATCTGTGCGCTGTTCGGTGATGGTTGGGGCGAAATTCCCCTGGATCGGCGCTGTGCCTCTTGATCAGGTCCGCCTTAAGGTGTGGAGGCCATATAAGGTTGCAGAAGCTAAGGATACGGATATGGCTGCTATTCTCTTTACCACTGGCAGCACGGGGAGCCCGAAGGGAGTGGTTTATCTTCATGGCATGTTTGATGCCCAGGTCAGATTGATTCAGCAGCATTACGGCATTCGGCCGGGTGAGGTAGATTTGCCTGGTTTTCCCCTATTTGCCTTGTTTAGCATAGCTATGGGCATGACCTGCATTATTCCTGATATGGATCCGACCAAGCCTAGCCAGGTTGATCCGGTAAAAATCGTTGAGGCCATTCATAATCAAGGAGTTACCAATAGCTTTGGCTCTCCGGCTATCTGGAGGAGAGTTACAGAATACTGCCTGAGGGAGGGGATCAGGCTGCCTAGCCTACGGCGTATTCTCATGGCTGGGGCTCCGGTACCGGCCGCTATTCTCAAGTCTTTTACCTCTATCTTGGCCGAGGATGCCGATACCTACACTCCCTATGGAGCTACGGAAGCCCTGCCGGTGGCCTCGATTAGTGGCCGGGAAATTCTGGCTGAGACAGAAGAGAAAACCCGCTCTGGAGCAGGAGTCTGCGTTGGCTTACCTCTTCCTACGATTAGGGTCAGGATTATCGAAATTATAGATAGGGCCATTTGTAGCTGGAGCGAAGTTAAGGAGCTCCCAAAGGGAGAGATTGGCGAGATTGTGGTTTGTGGTCCAGTGGTAACTCATGAGTATTATAATCGAGGAGAGGCTACGGCTTTGGCCAAGGTCTTTGATGGCCAGAATGTTTGGCACCGCATGGGGGATGTGGGTTATCTGGATGATGCTGGTCGGCTTTGGTTTTGTGGTCGGATGGCCCATCGGGTAGTTACCCCAAAAGGGACATTGTTTACCATTCCCTGCGAGGCTATTTTTAATCAGCATCCTGAGGTATTTCGCACTGCTCTGGTTGGAATTGGCAAAAGGCCGAATCAGAAGCCGTTGATTATTGTCGAACTCCGAGGGGGGCGAATGCCAAAGGGGAAGGCTGAGACTGACCGGCTCATTAATGAGCTTCGAGAGCTTGGGCAAAAGAGTCCCCTGACTAGACAAATCGAGGATTTTTTATTTCATCCCGCTTTTCCAGTTGATATTCGGCATAATGCCAAAATTTTTCGGGAAAAGCTGGCTGTCTGGGCCGAGAGGGGGCTTTAGAGGTTTTTTGCTGACTGTGCTTAGCACAAGTGCGCAGCGGATTTTTTATTTCATCCTGCTTTTCCAGTTGATATTCGGCATAATGCCAAAATCTTTTGGGAAAAGCTGGCTGTCTGAAAACCATTTAGTAATAGGCGAGCCAAGATAGGTATGGGGAATTAGATGTTTGAAGTGAGGTGAAGATGAGATGAAAGCCCTGGTAACTGGTGGAGGAGGCTTTATAGGCAGATGGATCGTGAGAAAGCTCATTGAGCGAGGGGATCGGGTCAGAGTTTTGGGCAGGCGAAAATACCCTGAGTTGCAAAAGATCGGCGTAGAAACTGTTCAAGGGAATATCTGCTGCTCAAAGATCGTAGAGGATGCCTGTCGTGGGGTAGACTGTGTTTTCCATGTGGCTGCTTTGACCGGAATCTGGGGGCCGTGGGAGGAATTTTACCAGACTAACGTGATCGGCACCCGCACGATTATTGCTGGATGTCAGAAGCAGCGCGTGCCAAGACTTGTCTATACCAGCTCACCAAGCGTGGTCCATGATCAGGCTGATCAGATCAACCTTGATGAGACCGCCCCCTATCCCCAAGAATACCTTTGCCCCTACCCTGAAACCAAGGCTATGGCTGAGCGGATGGTTCTTTTGGCCAATGGGCGGGAGGGCTTGAGCACTGTGGCTCTTCGGCCTCATCTGGTTTGGGGACCTGAGGACACTAACCTCATTCCCAGGCTACTTGAGCGGGCTCGGCAGGGGAAATTGATCAGGGTGGGTGATGGCCGAAACAAAGTTGATCTTACCTATGTGGAAAATGTGGCTCAGGCCCATCTTCTGGCTGCTGACCGACTGGCTGATCCATCATCAGGAGTGGCTGGTGAGGTTTTCTTTATCAGTCAGGGCGAGCCAGTGCTCTTGTGGCCGTGGATCGACCAGTTCCTTCAGAACCTGGGGCTTCCTACTGTTAAAAAATCAATCCCTTTAGCCGTAGCTAAAAAGATTGGCTGGGCAATAGAGAAATACTACCATACCTTTCACCTCAGTGGAGAGCCAGCCATGACCAGGTTTTTGGCCTCACAACTTGGGACCTCGCACTATTTTAATATCAGGAAGGCTAGAGAGCGGTTGAACTATATCCCAGAGGTTAGTATGGAAGAGGGGCTGAGGCGATCGGTGGCCTTTTACTCTAAGAATAAATAAAAAGGATAAAAATAGCCAAAAACACAGGTAAAAACACAAAGTAAGAAGGTAAAAATTAAAGTAAGAAGGTAAAAATTACAGAAGGGAAAAATTATCCAAAATGCCTAATAATCAGACCCGAGTTGTTATTACTGGTATTGGATTGACTGCGCCGAATGGTAACTCCCTTGAGGAATTTAGACAGAGCCTGTTGACGGGCAGATCCGGGGTTCAGAAGTTTGAAACCCGCTACATGGGAGAAGTCCTGGCTGGAGTCTGCAATTTCGATGTGTTGAAGTACCAAAAGAGAAAAGAGGTCCGTCGTGGAACACGGGCCGGATCGGTAGCTATCTACTGCGGATGGGAAGCAGTTAGGGATGCTGGTCTTGATCTTGGTCGGATTGATAAGTCAAGAGTTGGGATTTATCTTGGCATTACCGAACATGGCAATGTAGAGACAGAAAATGAAATTTATAATCTTCAGCAGTTTGGCTATGATCTTCGATACTGGACCCATCATCATAATCCCAGGACTGTGGCTAATAATCCAGCAGGTGAGCTGTCGGTTAATATGGGCATCAGTGGGCCGCACTATACCCTTGGGGCTGCCTGTGCTGCTGGAAACTGTGGACTGATTCAGGGGGTGCAGATGCTACGCTTAGGCGAGGTGGATCTGGCTTTGGCTGGCGGAGTATCTGAAAGTATTCATACCTTTGGCATTTTTGCCAGTTTCAAGAGTCAGGGAGCCTTGGCCAGTCATGAAGATCCGACTAAAGCCTGTCGCCCCTTTGACCGAGATCGCAATGGGATCGTGGTCTCAGAAGGAGGCTGTATCTTCACCCTTGAGCGCCTTGAAGATGCCCTGAGCCGTGGAGCCAGGATCTACGGGGAGATTGTCGGCTATGCCATCAATTCTGATGCCCTGGACTTTGTTCTCCCAAGCGGAGAGCGGCAGGCCGAGTGCATGGAGTTGGCTCTTGAGCGGGCACATATTGCTCCCCATGAAATCGACCTGATCAGCAGCCATGCCACTGCTACGCAGATAGGGGATATCGAGGAAGCAAAGGCTATTCGCCGAGTTTTTGGTCAAAGTTCAAAAACGTATATAAATAATACGAAAAGTTATATCGGACATACTATGGGCGCGGCCGGCGCTCTGGAGCTAGCCGGAAACCTTCCTTCATTTTGGGATTTTCTCATCCATCCAACCATCAATCTGGAAAATTTGGACCCGGAATGCAGTTTGAACAATCTGGTGGTTACAAAGCCACAGCCAGTTGAGAGAATTGATTATATCCTTAATAATTCTTTTGGCATGCTCGGGATCAATTCGGTAGTGATTGTCAAACGGTTCGAAACATGATAAAAATAATGGGAAAAGTGGATACTTGGAAATATAACCCCCGCAACTTGGCTGAGCTTCTTTAAGGAGAATAACATAATGAGGGAGATGCTCTATGACTCAAGAAGAGATTAAGGCCTCAATTTTAGATATCATTTCCGAAATTGTTCCTGATGAGGATACCAGTCAGCTTGATCCAGATCTACGGATCAGGGATCAGATAAACCTTGATTCTATGGATTTTCTGGATATCATCATGGAGCTTCGGAAGCGGTATAAGGTGGAGGTTCCAGAGGAAGACTATCCTAAGCTAGCTACCTTAAATAGCTGCGTAGCCTACCTAGAACCCCTACTCAAGGATAAATAAATACTTACTACCGGACACATTTTATCTCCCGTTTTGTATGCGCACTGAAAGTGCAGGCATTTCATGTCCCTCCCGCGTAGGCGGGAATCCAGAAGGTTGCTGCAACCATACATGGATTACCACTTTCGCAGAAATGACGATAAAAGTGTCAGGTAGTGATAATAAATATCAGGTAGTGATAATAAATATGGAAAAGAGAAAGTATAGCCTGCAACATGGATTATGATTATGAAGTCCTCATCATTGGTGCTGGGCTATCGGGTCTGGCCGCCGGGATTCGGCTGGCCCACTTTGGTCGTCGGGTCTGCATTCTGGAGAAGCAGGTCAGGGCAGGAGGGTTGAATTCCTGGTATCCTTTCCAGGGCCGCATCCTGGACGTTGGCCTGCATGCTGTGACTAACTATGTGCCCCGCTCGGTAAAATCAGCTCCCTTGGCCAGGATCTTGCGGCAGCTTAGGCTGTCCCACGATGATCTAAGGCTTTGCCCTCAGCGAATTTCCCGCATCATTTTTCCAGAAAAGGAATTGTCATTCACTAACGACTTTCAGCTCCTAGTTCAGGAAATCGCCGACAAATTCCCCAGCCAGGTCGATGGCTTTCTGAAGCTCACTAGCTCTCTAGCTGACTACGCTGAGCTCTCCTCGCCAGGGAGAGAGGTGGTTTCAGCCCGCAAGGTTTTGAAGCAATTCCTGTCCGATCCTCTCTTGATCGAGATGCTTCTTTGCCCAATAATGTTTTACGGAAATTGCCGGGAAGATGATATGGACTTTGTTCAATTTTCCATTCTCTTCAGGAGCATCTTTACTGAAGGATTTGCCCGGCCAAAGCTTGGGATGAGACAGGTAATTCAGCTTCTGGTCGATAAATACCAGGAGAGTGGAGGGGAGTTGCGCTATGGCTGCCAGGTCCACAAGCTAATTATTCATCAGGGGCGGGTGGCTGAAGTTCACCTGGCCAATGGCCGGATAATGCAAGCTAAGGTTATTATCTCGACGGTTGGTCTTCCCGAAACCCGCTTACTTTGCTCTTTTTGGCCGGCGGAGGCCAAAGAGCCAAAGCCGGGGGAGATATCCTTTGTTGAATCTATTCTTATGCTTGATTGCTTGCCCTCCCAATCTCTAGGTTTTGAGACTACCATTCTGTTTTACAATGATACCGAGCACTTTGTCTACCGAAAACCAAATGGCCTGATCAATTCATTGAGCGGTGTGATTTGCTGTCCCAATAACTACCAAGAAGATGAGCAGATGTCCACAGAAGGCCTAGTGCGTCTTACCCATTTGGCTAATTTCGATCTTTGGAGCAGGCTGGACCAGGATGAATATCGGAGGCAGAAGGAGCACTGTCTGAGAGAGTCGCTTGAGAAAGCCGAGCGGTTTATTCGTGGCCTTGGGAGGCATATTGTGGCTTGTGATACTTTTACCCCGAGGACAATTCAGCGGTTTACCGCTCGACAGAAAGGCGCGGTCTATGGGACGCCGGATAAGTTGGCTGATGGCCGAACAGCGATTAAAAATCTTTATGTCTGTGGAACTGATCAGGGGCTGGTGGGGATTGTCGGTGCTTTGCTCAGCGGCATTACTGTGGCCAATCGGTGGGTTTTGTATGGAGCTTAAAACCATTGTCAATAGCCGAAATATTGGATAAAATTATAATAAAAAAATTATAATAAAAATAGTAAGGCATGATGGCGCTTAAAGTTATTTATCACTACCGGACACTTTTATCGTCATTCCTGCGAAAGTGGTAATCCATGTATGGTTGCAGCAACCCTCTGGATTTTCGCCTGCGTGGGAATGACATGAAATGCCTGCACTTAAGAAGGCGCATACAAAACCGGAAGATAAAATGTGTCTGGTAGTAAGAGTTATTTATCAACTAAGGGGGTAGTAATCAGGATGCGGTTTTTGAATCCCAAGACGGATTTTGCCTTTAAGAGAATTTTCGGCAGCTCGGAGAGCAAAGACATTCTGCTTTCATTCATCAATGCCATACTGCGGTTTAGCCCGGAGCATGAGATTGTTGATCTGACGATAATTGACCCTTATCAGGCTCCGAAGATCAAGGGGATGAAGGATACATATCTCGATGTCAAGGCTAGGAGCCGAGATGGTCGGGAGTTTATCATCGAGATGCAAGTGTTGAATGTGGCTGGTTTTGAAAAGCGAGTGCTCTATAATGCCGCTAAGTCTTATTCTACTCAGATCGAGAGTGCGGAAAAATACCTTCAGCTCAACCCGGTTATTGCTATTACCATTACCGATTTTATCATGTTTAATGAAACAACCCAGATCATTAGCAGCTTTCGTCTCATAGAGCGGAATGAATTCTTTGAGTATAAAAATTCCGATCTCGAGCTAGTATTTGTGGAGTTGCCCAAATTCAACAAAACCGAAGAACAATTGGCTGATATTACCGATAAATGGATCTACTTTCTCAAGAATGCAGGCTCGCTAGAGTTTATTCCGCAAACCCTGGCCATTGAACAGCCAATATCGAAGGCTTTTCAGATAGCCAATAAAGCTAACTTGACCCGTGAGGAGCTGGATGACCAGGAGCGCCGGGAGATGTTTATCCAGGACCAGCGGGGAGCAATAATCAAGGCCATTGAGCAGGGTCTTGAGCAGGGACGTGCTCAGGGTCTTGCCCAGGGTTTTGCTCAGGGACGAGAGCAAGGGATTCAGCAGGGGATTCAGCAGGGGATTCAGCAGGGGATTCAGCAAGGGATTCAGCAAGGGATAGCTAGAAATCTATACGATCTTTACCGTGAAGGGATTATAAGCGGTGAGCAGGCGAAAGCCTATTTGGAAAAGCTTCGGGCAGATAAGTCCCTGAGTGAGGATACTTATCAGGAGCTTTTGAGTAAATTATCTGGCATCTACTGAGCTAGGGGTAAATCCTTAACCTTGCTCTGGTTTTGGGATGCCCTGTCGGGAAAATATCCGAAAGTCCATATCTTTTGAAAAGATATTATGGGCGTATTCTAAGGTAGCCACAAGTCTCTCATCAATTGAGCCGCTTTGGACCTGCTGTAGGAGTTGATCAGCCCAATCTAGATGCTGTTTAATCCGCATCTGTGAATAGTGGACAGCTTGGCCGGTTTCAATTAAAAATCCCCAATCACTGCTTTGGGCCAGCATCAGCTCACGGGCAGCCTGATTTAGTGCTCGCTCCTCAAGGCCAGTGGCCGCATATCGCTCTGAAGCAAGTCTGCTCATCAGCTCAATAAGCTTGAACAGGTGCCGATAGATCCAGGCATTCGATCGCTCAGGCCGGCTGCTCAACCAGGTGGCAAAGTAGTCCCCCTCTCCCCAGCTTGATATGCCTGGGGTGAGGCGCTGGTGGCGGTGCTGCTCGGACAGATACTCTGAGGGAGTTACTGGCCGCACCGCGGTTTGATCGTAGAGCATCTTTTTTAGAACCAGCTCAAGCCACAATGGGCCCTCTTCCCACCAGTGGCCGAACAGCTCGCCATCATAAGCGGAGAAAAAGATAGGTTTGCGGTGGTTTTTTTGCCAGAATTGGCGAGCCTGCACCTCACGGTCACGGACAAACTGGCTGGCATGATCTGCCGCGGCCTGTGCCGCCCAAGCAGGGCGGTAGTAATCCTTTTTGTCCAGAGGAACATCCTTGCCGGTTACCCGGTAATACTTGAGCCCACTGTTTCGTCGAACTCCAGCCACTTTGAAGTATTCGGGAATATAATCCCAATCCGCATCCCAGACTACATCCCGATACCATTCCTTGTATCGCGGATCACCAGGAAAACCATGTTGTCTGGACCAGACCTGGCCTTTAGTCTGGTCATCAATGCCAAAGATGCACAACCCGTGCTCGGTGATCACCGGAGCATTGACATCGTAAAAGCAGCGGGTGTCACCCTGGCGGAGAGCATGGGTATTGACTACGGTCCAGCAGATTCCCTCGGAGAGCAAAAATTCGTCCAGTGCCGGATGATAGGCATTTTCCGGCAACCACATTCCTTTCGGCTTTCGGCCAAAAACCCGCTCATATTCCCAAATAGCTGTCCGAAGCTGTGCCTGCACCATTTGAGGATAGTGAAGATAGAAGGGAAGAATAGCATGGGTGGCTGCACAGGTGATAATCTCAAGCTTCCCCTGATTCTGGAAATTCCGAAAGCCGCGGGTAAGGTCTCCTCCGTAGGTCTCGAAGACCTTCCTGGCCTGAAAGAATCGGTGCAGGGTTTGCTCTACGGTCTGCCGGAAAGGTTTATCCCAGGAGTTGGCGTATTCTTTTTCCGTAAAAGCGATCAACTCGCGCAGATGAACCCGGTAGCGCTTCTGAAGTAGCGGATCCTGAAGCATGTTAATCAGAGGAGGGCTTAAACTTATGGTCATTCGGAAATCTACCCCCTCCTTCTCCATATTCCAGAAAAGTAAAAGGAGTTGGGTATAAACTGAAGTTATGGCCTCAAAAAGCCATTGCTCTTCAATAGAAACCCTATATTCGGGATGTCTAACAAAGGGAAGATGATTATGTAAAAGAAGAATCCAGTAACCCTTCTCTTCTTCCACCGGATGGAGAATGCGGCCATGCTTTCGATACCAGTAGTAGTTATATCGCCATTTCTCCTGCGGCATGTTCACCTCGTGAGAAGGGTCAGGGAGATGAATCTCTCTCCAGTCTGCATACCGTTGCTCTTTCTGTTCTTGTCCGCGGGGCATTCGGATGCGGTTTGAGCGAGCTACCATCTCAAAATTCGTAGTATTGCGGGTTTTGTAACCCAGCTCGGCCACATACTCGTGGTCAGGAGCCAAGCTTAGCCAATAGCTGTTTTTGTCTCCGAGAAAATCATCGACCTCAAACTTACTGTTGTAATTGAAACCATTGAATTCTCCCTGCCCATCAACCTGATAGACGCGCATCACCAGATAATTGTGGTCGAAAAAATAATTTCCAAATCTTTTTCTAAGATGCTCTCGGGTCTGCTCACCGATTTCGTAAATGGCGTAAGCCGTGCGGGGATCTTTGGGCAGGAGCCAAAAGTAGGTCTCATTGTAGCTTGTCTTTAATACTGGTTCATTATTCAATATTGAAAGGTCTACGGCCTCAAAGACTCTCATAACCACCCCTATCTCCTCATCTTTTGTATTCTCTGAATCATCCATCATCCATTATGGGCTATAAAGATTTTTTTCGGTAGAATTTATCGACCATTTCGGAAAAATTATCAGCTTAGGGCGAGCATTAGGTTTAATTTTTGTTATCCTTTTGTTATTCCTAAGATTAAGATAAGCAAGTAGTTGGAAATACCTTATGGTCAAGATGAAGCAGAGCGTGCTGATACGAAAAGAAGAATAGGACATTTCCTGTCCTTAAATAACAAAATTGTAATTGGATTAGGAACTATTTTGTAATCTCTAGGGAAGCCTCTGGGCCAGTAGGCATTGGCAGCCCAGCAGCAGCATTCCAGAAAACCAGCTCGATCTAGCTTTATCGGGAGGGTTTATAATTTTTTACTTTTGGGTGTGAAAAGGCATGCTTTATGCGAATAGATAAGGGTAAAAAGCGGTTTTGAGTAGAGAAAAAAACGATTCGATAACTTTTACAAACAACAACAAACAACTAATAACTTCAATTTCAGCTATCAAAAGAAGAGGAGGTAGTCAGCCATGGAAAGCCTGGGCTCCAATCTGATCAGCCTGTTGGGAACTTTAGAGATCATTATTCCCATGAAGCAGGTGATTTTTTTGATCGCCCTGAGCGTTTTCTTTATTCTTATAGGCAGGTTCAAATCCGCTCTGATCGCTAACCTGACCTTTATTTTCTTCTGGACATGCATTGCCAGCAAGAGTCTGTCGGGCAAGTACAGCCTCAGCACGATTGCTCCTTTTGTTACCAGTTATGCGGTAGTTGGCAGCGCCATCTTTTTCGGTATTGCCTTGATGATTTTCTATGCCATATCTGAATAAGGCAATCCAGCTACCTTATCATTGACCGTAAGCAAAAACCGAGGCTCGATGAGAGAAGCCAAAAGTCAGACATCAGAAAGAGACAGATCCGGGGCATTTTTTGAATTTCTGGATTCTGACTTTTGGCTTTTTTCATCAGGCCGAACCTGGATCAGCAGCCATCCTCCCAAAAGGAAAAAAATAATCAACGATATGATTCCGTAGCGGCTCGATCCTGAGAGCTGGCCAATCAGCCCAAAGAGTGCAGGTCCGATGATACCGGCAAATTTTGTGCTGATATCGTAGAAAGCAAAAAATTCCGCTGACTGCTTCTGGGGAATCATCCGACCGAACAATGATCGACTCAGGGCCTGACATCCTCCCTGAACCATAGCTACCATTACCGCCAGTATCCAAAAGTGAAGGGGAGTTCGCATGAAATATCCTCCGATAGCGGCCAGGGTGTAAACCGCTAATCCCAGCAGGATGCATCTTTTTGTCTCCAGGAACCTCGTTATCCAGCCAAAGAGCAGGGTAAAGGGAATCCCTAGGAACTGGACCAGTAAGATAGCCCCGATCAGGTGCTTTTGAGCGATCCCAATCTCGGCGCCGAAAATAGTAGCCATAATTATGATTGTGCCGATCCCATCATTGTACAGCCAGTAAGCCAGGAGGAATTTCCACACCTGCCCATACTGCCTGACCTGATGAAAGGTCGCCGACAGGCGGCGCAATCCGGTTAAAAAGGGATTTTGATCAGGCCGGGGCTCATCTGCCCGCGGCTCTGAAACCAGGAGGAAAATAGGCAGAGAGAAGATGGCCCACCAGAGCGATACGGTTAGGAATGAAATCCTCGATCCCTCCTGGGGTGTGGCGAGGCCAAACCAGCGGGGTTTTAGGATCATGACCAGGTTGAGGGCCAAAAGGAGCCCGCCTCCAAGATACCCAAGCGCATACCCAAGGCAGGATATGCGGTCAAAATCCTCTCTCTTGGCCACATAGGGCAGCAAGGAGTCATAGAATATATTTCCACCACAAAAGCCTATTCTTCCCATAATATAAAGAAAAGATGCCCATAGCCACCCTCCCCGACCTACGCTGGCCAGCAGGCCGCTGGCTAAAATCCCGATCAGGGCAAACCTAAGTAGGTAGCTTTTTCGCTTCCCAGCCGCATCAGCCATCGCTCCAAGAGGGGCTGAGAGGGAAGCGATAATGAGCATGGCCACCGTGTTGGTATATCCCCAATAACTGCTGGCTTGATTGCGGGGTAAGGTCGCCGCGGCCACTGTACTATAGTAGACCGGCAGTACGGCGGCCATGATGGTGGTAGCAAAAGCCGAGTTTGCCCAATCATATAGACACCAGCCCAAGGCCGGAAGGCTATCTTTAAGGCTATTTTTGTTTTTGTTTATGGTCATAGGTTAGCTTCCTGCTTTGCTCATCAGCTCTTAGTCATTAGAGCTTGAGCATCGATTAGCTTTTATAGGAGGGATTCCAGCCTCAAGGCTCGTCTGCTTTCCAGAATGTCTTGAGCAGTATCGAGCTCAAGAATTACCTTAAGATCAGGTTTTAGCTCAGCCAGCTTCCGCAAGGTCTTCAGCTCCCGACACTCTGGCGTTAGCGGCCAGTGATCGATCAGGCCATTTGGTTTCAGACCGTTCGAGCGATGCAGATGGATGAAGTTTATTTTTTGGATAAGCTCAGGGCTTAGTGTGTTGACAAGATCGAGAGAATCTATCCCTTCGGATTCGAAGTGGCCAATATCAAAGGTGATTTGTCGGGCAAGGGTCTGCCAGAACCAAGGGGCATTACGTGAATCTCTGGCATTTTCAATGGAAACAGGGCAGATCTGCTCTAGCTCTGCCAATCCGGCTCGGTAGTTTTCCAGCCATTCTCCCCGCAGCCTCTGCCGATCAGGCAGTAGCTCATCATGGATGATTAGGCCAAGATCAGCCAGCTCAGCAAACCGCTTCACTTGGCTCAAATTCCGTTCTCGAACTACCTTTTGAGTATCAGATAAATTGACATCCATAGGATGGATTACAAACCGCTTGCCTGCTGATCTGATAAGATCGGCCAGGATTTTAACCCGCTGGATATCGGCTTCGCAGGTTCGAAGAACCGAGATCTGGATCAGCGGCAGATCAATCTGATTGATCAGATAAGAATCAAAGATTCGATACCCAAATTCCATACCTTCGCTCCTTTCCCCGCAATCTTCTGTCTTTACTGCTCCTCACATCTGCTGCCTTCGGTCCAGAGTAAATCAACCAGACACCCCTGGCCTATTCCTATTTTTATCCTGCCACCCGATGTTTGTCCAAAGAAATTGTAGCTGCTCTCCCATCTCCCCTTATCGGAGCAATAGACCAGGATGCTTGAGACCATATCTCCTCTCAAGAGAAGAGCCCGAAGGAAATCATAGCTGCTTTCATTCTCTGAAAGAATCGGCTCTGAAAGAATCAGCCCGCCGACCATGTTTCTCCCGCGACAGAGCGAAAGCGGACGGTTGTGGATAGGTCCGCTTAGGGTCATCCGTCCTGCCTGATAACGATACATGAGATAGCCGCTATCTTGGAGAATTGGGAAGATGCTTCCCTGCACCTTTCCCTCCTTGCTCCAGTAAGTGGTCTCATAGGCTAGGGCCTTTGGCTGGTAGCGGTGCAGACTTGCAGCGGCAAGACCAAGATCGGCCAGCCACAAATCACTTGTGTAGCCAAAAGGGGGCTCGATTGGATAGCTTACCAGGTTAAGCCCAGCAGAAAGCGGTACTTCTACTCCTATCCCTACGCTGACAGGATCCGAAGCCTGGCTTTCATTGCCAGCCCGATCCACAGCAGTCAAACTCAGGGTATAAATCCCCGCATCGCTTTGTATCCAGCGTAAAGAGGGATGATTGGGATCGCTCAAATCGTTTAGGGAAATCACCAGGGGAGTGGGTGATATTCCAAAGAGCCGATATTCTGCAAGATCAGGCTCAGGGCTTCTGCTCCAGTCTAGTTCAATAACGGCTGGGGAGGCTGAGTAGGCAGTGATCCGGCTGATGACTGGCTGGAGAGGCTCTTTAGTATCAATCAGCAAGGCGATCTGCTCTTCTTTTTCCATCGGCTCCTGGCAAAAGTTTTTGCCCCCCGAAATGCACAAGCGGGCCAGGCCATCCAATTGACCACCTTGGCCTTGAGGGATAAAGAGCTGACCGGTCCAGGTATCGGATGGGTAGACAGTCTTAGACCAGGGATTGAGCGCCGCAGGCTGAGCAGCCGCAGGCTGAAAAGCCGCAGCCCCGGCTCCTGGGGGCAGACTATTATCAGCCGCAGAGAAGTACAGAATGGGAGAAAGAGCGCTTTGCTCATCCATAGACTGGTCGAATTGAATGATCACCCGAAGCCATCCGGCCCTGATCAAGGGAGCCGACTCTCTTGCCTGATTATTCTCGATAGAGCTAATTCCTCTGTGGTTTTCCTTGTCCGCGGCAGGCCCTTTTAGGGTCCACTCATTATCAGCCTGGATCAGCTTGACCTGAAACACCGATGGACTTCTAGTCAGATAGGCCCGACACTCATAGTAGCTAATGTAATTGCTGTCTTGATAGCTGCTCAGATTGCTTACGATCAGACAGCTCTCAAGGTCTTGCCCATCAGCCTCGGTCAGGACAAATTTACCGCTCCCGAAGAGGGCTTCATCCCCCGGCCTGAAGAGGGGAATATCAGCTATATCCTGCAGCAGGATTTTAGTTTGATTGCTACGATCGACTATAGCCAGATGACAGACATTTTCCTCAGGATTAATCTTTCTGATCTCCCAGTGCAGGTGGTCATGAGGAAGGCCGTTTGAGGGGAAAAGCACGTAATCGGCGCAAAGGTCTCGCAAGGATCTTTCTATCCAGGCAGGCTCCTGGTCCGGGCTTTTAATCCATCCTGTTGAGAGCACGGCCTGTGGCTTAACTGAGTAAGTTTCTAGCGCAGATGCTCCGCTGGGGAATTTGGCCGTGTAATGATAGCGGATATGGCGAGAGTCAGTATAAGGATTGAGGTAATTGGCTATGGTCCAGTCGATAAAGGCCTGGCGAAAATCAAACCCAAGGTGGTTTTGGACCGAAATCAGGCCCTGATTAGGGTCTTCAACCAGGGAGGAGAGGGCAGTTGCGGGCGAGCAGTTGTATTCCATGTAATGACCAAAAAGAGCTGCCTGCTCATAGTGGGCAATTACCCGAAGAAGAGCCTCATAGTTCTTTTGGCTGTCAGTCCAGTGGATCGGACAGCCGCCAAAGCGATCATGGACATCAGAATATCCAAACCTGGTCAGGCTGATCTCGTTCGGCATCATCGGGTAGCAGTACAGATTGATGGAAAACAGATTATTGACTTCCTCGGCCAAGAGTGAGCAGGTCTCATCTAGCCATAGTTCCTCCCACAGGGCGCCTCGTCTAACATTAGCCTCAAGGTGCTGCATATGTTGAAGCTCGTGGGCCATGGTACCCTTGATGGACAGAAGTGGAGAATCGACAGACACATATAGCATATCCGCACAGTTGCTTACCCTGTTCTGATACTGATAGCCTAGAATCTTATCTTCAGCGTTGAAGTAGCCGCCGACTGGACCTCCTAACTTGGTCAGGAGGATAATGATTTGGCCGTTGCTGTCGACATCTGAAAATTCGCTGCTTTCATCTCGGCCAAAATAAGCCAGATTGGTAGGATAGATTTCGTTTTCAAAGCTATTGACTATAGCCTCAAGATCAGGGGGAGGGCCAAAGTCGCGGTCTACATAGTAGGCAGCATGGGTTCCTCGGAAGGCAAGATAGGCTCTGGCTAGTCGAAAATAGGTCTTATTGGTCTGGGAGCAGAACGGGCATTTTTCGCTCTCTTGCCAAAAAGAATCGCCGCGCTGATCATCCTCGACATAGAAGTTGATAGAATTTGGATCTAGTCGGCCATCGATCCAAGGAAGATCGACAACCACTGATTCGGCATCGAGGTTGTTAGATTCAATCCCGTTTTTTACTGCCCGGACCAAAAACCAGAATCTCTTTCCCTCATCCTCATCTTCTGGTAGGTAGCGGAAAAAACAATAGAGGCTTGGCAGATCGCTCTGCCAGGGGGTGGCTGCCTGCACCCTGCTTTCCGTAGCAAAGGGATTTTGGCTTCCTTCGGCTCGATAAATGCGGTAGGAGTCAGGAGGCTCCTGGGACTCATACCTCCACTGGATATGGATCATGCCTGAGGCCGTAGACAGCACCTTCCTCTCCCATGGCTCACCCCGGTCATTAATAGGATTCGTCGGGGCCAAAACTGCCGCTAGGCTCATTCCAGCAGACAAGCATAAGAAAAAAATAGCCGCTGTGGCTATCAGGGAAGAGAAGCTTATTTTGCAGTTTTTGCTGGTCATGGCTATTTGGCTTCATCCTCCCAGCATTGTTTTTTTTCATTATACCAGACATGCTGACCAGAGCGGGTAGTGAAGCAAACCAGCCCGGTTTTCTCATCAGGTTCTATAGTCACTACCTCTTGAGGAAACCCTAAAAGAGGCAGAAAATGCGGCAGATGCACTGCCTCAGCCTTCAGAGGTGAGCAGATTAAAGCTTTGGGTAGTCCGTTTTTTTCAGTAAACCGCACCCAATTATTATTTTTTTTATCTATTCTCAATATCCCGCCCTGAATAGGCTGCAAGGGGGATTCTCGAAAATGTCGCTTTGACTGATAACCATCCGGCTGGCAGAATACAGGTAAAGATTCCGCAGGTCGCGGAATTGAGCGAATAGCTACCCAAACAAAATTTTTGCTTACCGCCAGGGCTGTAAACTGCCAAAGGGGCGGATAATACTTCTGCTGCCAGCGGCTGCTCAAGCGAACCTGAGCAGGTTTTGACTCAGCAAATCTCTTTCGCTCCCTGCCCAAAGAGGGCTCTTGGGGAGGACGCGAGCTCACGGAGAGGGTAAAACCCGGCTCTCCTACCGCTGTCTTGCTTCCCACTGCAAATCCAGCCCCAGGCTGGGTAAATCTTTGTGCCTCCTGGGCCGAAATTCGCACTCCATCAAGGAGGTAGATAGCCTCTCGCCTCTGACTATCCCATTTTACTTCTAGTTGAGAATAAACTACCGGAGCCTGATAATAAGTCCAGATGCCAACTGTTTTTTGATACCTGCGGATAAGTTGCGGGCTCCAAAACCAGAGGTCTCCTTCAGGATCCTTAACCATCTGTGAATTTGGCGAGGAAGAGCGGGACAGACTTTCGGCCCCTCCGCTGAAGTCAGGGAGCAGGATAAGACTAAGAGCTAGAGCTAGCCAGACCACATTTAGAAAGAGTGAGCTGATTGAGCGGCTAATCAGTGGCTTTGGTGTTGACATACTATTTTTCGCACTTGTTGTTATTATTTTGCTGGTTTAAGAATAAGTTACTAATAGATTATAGCAGTTTTTTAGACTCAGTGTTAAGGGGAAAAAACCTTTTGAGTAAGGGGAAAACCCTTTTGAAAAAGGGTTTTCCCCTTAGAACCCCTTTTCTAAAACTTTAATATATATATTAAAATTTTAGGAGGATGGTTTGGAAGGAACCCTTTTTCAAAAGGGTTCCTTCCAAAAACAGTTCTAGCTCTCTCCCATTTCCAGGTATTTGCGCAAAAATCGAGCCGTATGGGAGTTATCCGCAAAGCTCAAGATCTGCTCTGGCGAGCCCTTGGCCACCACGCTCCCGCCTCGGCTTCCTCCTTCCGGGCCAAGGTCGATGATATAGTCTGCCTCTTTGATTACCTCAAGGTTGTGTTCGATGACCGCCACTGTATTGCCAAGATCGACCAGCCTCTGAAGGACTTGCATCAGTTTTTCAATGTCAGCCAGATGAAGACCGGTTGTTGGCTCATCGAGGATATAGAGAGTTCGCCCTTGGCTGGTCTTGCTGAGTTCTGAGACCAGTTTGATCCTTTGGGCCTCACCGCCTGAGAGGGTATTGCTCGGCTGGCCGATCTGGAGATAGCCAAGGCCAAGGTCGGTCAGGAGACGAAGCGGATGAGCGATCCTGGGGATATTGCTAAAAAGCTCGGCTCCCTCCTCGATAGTCATCTCAAGCACCTGAGCAATGTTTTTCCCCCGGTAGGTAATATTCAGGGTTTCCTCGTTGAATCGCTGTCCAGAGCAAACCTCACAGTCAACATAAACATCGGGCAAAAAACTCATCTCAACTCGCACTCTTCCCTCACCACTGCAAGCCTCGCACCGACCACCTTTTACATTGAAGGAGAAGCGGCCTGGGCCAAATCCTCGAATCCTAGCTTCGGGAAGGGTAGCAAACAGCCGGCGGATATCATCGTAAAAACCGACGTAGGTTCCAGGCGTAGATCGTGGGGTTCTGCCGATTGGTGAATGATCTACCTCAAGGACGCGATCAAGATGCTGCCAGCCCTCAATTGCCTGACAGCCTATGCCGGAAAGCCTTTGGCCGCTCAAAAGCGCCCTGGTTCCCTTGAGAATGATCTCCCGCAACAGAGTACTTTTCCCTGAGCCTGATACGCCAGTTAGGACAATGAGGGTGCCGAGCGGAAGAGCGACATCGATATTTTTGAGGTTATGCAAGCTAGCCCCTTTCACCGCTAGCCACTTTCCCTGGCTGGCCTGTCGGTTGCGGGAGGTGATTCGAAAGCGGCCGCGGCTAGCAAGCCATCTTCCGGTTACTGAAGAAGGATTTAGTCGAATCTCATTCGGCCTCCCCTGGGCAATGACATATCCTCCCCCGCGGCCTGCTCCTGGGCCAAGATCAAGGATATAGTCTGCCCGCTGGATGCACTCCTCATCATGCTCAACCATAATTACGCTATTGCCGCGCTCTTTGAGCTGCCACAGGGTATCAAGAAGCAGGGCGCTGTCGCGAGGGTGAAGACCGATAGTTGGCTCGTCAAGAATGTAGCATACTCCCCGCAAGTTTGATCCAAGCTGTGCGGCCAGGCGAATCCGCTGGGTTTCACCGCCTGAGAGGGTATCTCCGCTGCGGTCGAGGGTGAGATAGGGGAGCCCGACCCTAGTCAAAAATTCCAATCTGGCCATGATCTCAGGGATCAGGAGCTCGGCTATGATCCGATCCCGCTCACCCAGGCTAAGGTAAGAGAAAAACTCCTTGGCTTCCTCCACACTAAAGCTTGTGATCTCAGCTAGGTTTAGGCCAGCGACCCGCACGGACAGTGCTTGCTCATTCAGTCGCTTCCCCTGACAGCGAGGGCAAACCATCCCATTCTCATTATCAGAAGATACAATTCCAAGCCCCTGGCAGGTCGGGCAAGCGCCGTAGCGGCTATTGAAGGAAAAAAGCCTTGGGTCAAGCGGCTCAAAAGCTGTCTCACATTGTGGGCAATAGCCCAGACGGCTGAAGGTTTCCTCCCGCCTCAGTCTTCCCCTTGATGAGCCATCTTCGGCAGCCGCTAGAGCGTAGAATCTTCCCTTGCCCTCCTGGAGCGCCTGGCCGATAGCCTGAATCAGCTCTTCTTCGGCTGTCGAGCCAATGGCGACCTTTCGGATAACCAGATCAATTGAGTGCTCCCGGTAGCGCTCAAGCTCTGGCACTGGCTCAAGGGGAAGAAGGCGTCCATCGACTCTGGCTAGCTGATAGCCCGATTTTTTCGCTTGCCGGAAAAGCTCTTGATATATGCCTTTACGCCGAAAAACTCGGGGTGCCAGCAGGAAAACCTCACTGCCTGCAAAAGCCTCCATCAGCCGCTTTAGCATCTGGCTCTCAGATTGCGGCTGGATGGGTCGGCTGCATCGGCAGTACTGTAGCCCGACTTTGCTGAATAACAGGCGCAGGTAGTGGTAGATTTCGGTGATCGTGGCCACCGTTGATCGCCGCGGCAGGCTGCTCATTCGCTGCTCAATAGCCACAGTCGGTGGGATTCCGGTAATGAGGTCAAGGTCTGGCCGCTCCATGATCTTCAGATACTGGCGTACATAGGTTGGCAGACTCTCGATGTAGCGGCGCTGTCCTTCAGCAAACAGAACATCAAAGGCCAAAGTCGATTTTCCTGAACCACTGATGCCGCTTATGACCACTACCTGGTCGCGGGGAATTGCTACGGTAAGGTTCTTTAGGTTGTGCTCTCTGGCCCCCCTGATGATAATGGCCGAATCAGCGGCTTCCGCCGTTCCATTAGCCTGAAGCTGAGGGTCGGTCGGGAGGTGGGCTGTCAGCTTCTTATTTGTGGTTAGATTTGCGGCTAGAATCTGTGGGGAAAGGCTCTTAGCGTTTTCTTCAGCCTCATTTTTCGGCAAGTACTCCTTCAGGAATCTTCCAGTATAGGAGTCTTTAGCCTCGGCCACCTCCTCAGGTGTTCCACAGGCCACGATCCTCCCACCGGCTTCCCCTCCCTCTGGGCCAAGATCAATGATATAGTCAGCGCATTTGATTACCTCAAGGTTATGCTCAATGATCAGGAGGGTGTGGCCAGCCGAAATAAGTCTCTCAAAGGCTGCTAGAAGCTTTCGGATATCGTCAAGATGGAGGCCTGTGGTTGGCTCATCAAAAATGAACAGCAGCGGCCTTCTGGAGCGCACAGCTAGGTATTTGGTCAGCTTGAGCCTCTGAGCCTCACCGCCTGAGAGGGTATTGATTGGCTGCCCAAGCCGCAAGTATCCAAGTCCTACCTCGATCAGGGGCTGAAAGAGAGTGGTAATTTCAGCAGAATCTTGAAAGAAATCCCTAGCCTCGGAAAAGGTCATCTGAAGGATATCGCCGATATTTTTCCCCCGGTAGGCAACCTCTAGAACCTCATCTCGATAGCGCAGCCCTCTACAGTCAGGGCAGGTGATGTAGACATCAGACAAAAATTGCATTTCCACCTTTTCAAAGCCATTGCCCTCACAAGTTTCACATCGGCCTCCACGGACATTGAAGGAGAACATACCTGGCGAATATCCCCGGTCCCTGGCTAGAGGCGTTTTAGCCAAAAGTTTTCGAATCGGATCAAAAGCCCCTATAAAGCTTACCGGATTAGATCGCGGGGTTTTGCCAATCGGGCTTTGATCAACCAGGATCACATTGTCGATCTCTGAAATCCCCTCGATGGAGTCAAATGCCCCTGGCTGGTCCATTGAATAGCCTTTCTTCTTTCGAATCCCCTTATAGAGAATCTCCTCGGCCAGTGTGCTTTTGCCTGAGCCAGAAACACCGCTCAGGCAGACCATCAGGCCAAGAGGAATCGCTAGATCTAGTCCTTTTAGGTTGTTTGCCCTGGCGCCTCGTATTCGGATCTGCCGATTGGGATCTGGTTTTTTGCGGCTTTTTGGAAGCGAAATTTTTGTTCGGCCAAGCAGATAGTCGATGGTTTTTGAACCCTTAGCCTGGGCAATTTCAGACAAAGGACCGGCATAGACCACCTGGCCTCCCTCCTCGCCCGCTCCAGGGCCAAGATCGAGCAGGTAGTCTGCACCGCTGATAATCTGCGGATCGTGCTCGACTACAACTACCGTATTCTGCCTGGACAATTCTTTCAGGATACTCACCAGGCGGCTGCTGTCGCGGGGATGAAGCCCCACACTTGGCTCATCGAGCACATAGAGCATATTGACCAGGGAAGAGCCAAGTGCTTTGGTCAGACTCAATCGCTCGACCTCTCCCCCGGACAGGGTCCGAGACTGCCGATCCAGGGTTAGGTAGCCAAGCCCTACCCGGCTGAGATAGCGGAGGCGGGTAACAATCTCACTAAGTATCATCTCGGTTGCCTGATCAAACTGCTGCTGTGGTTTTTCGGCAGAAAGCTTGGCAAAGAGTTCAAGAGCCTCATCAATCGGCAAGGCATAGATTTGGGCCAGGTTCAGCCCTCTGATCCGATAGAGGAGCGCCTCTGGCTTAAAGCGGCTGCCGTGGCAGTCCGGACAGGTAAAATAGCCTCGATAGCGGGATAAAAATACCCGCACATGCATCTTATAGCTTTTGCTCTCAAGCCAGTTGAAAAATCGGCGCAGGCCATAAAATCCATCAGCCCCATCAATGATTGCCTTTTGCTGCTCCTTGGAGAGCCGCTCAAACGGCACCGTAGTTGGGATACCTTTTTTGCGGCAAAAGCGAAGCAGATCATCATATTCTTCTCGCTCCGTATCCCAGGGTTTTATAGCTCCCTGTTCAATCGAGAGAGCTGGATTCGGGATTACCTGATCAAGATCAAGCCCGATCACTCGACCAAACCCTCGGCAAGTCGGGCATGCCCCAAGGGGGCTATTGAAGGAAAAAAGATTCGCCACAGGATCCCGATAGGTAAGATCGCAATAGGGGCAGTGGAGATGAGAGCTAAACCGCAAGGTCTTTTTCCCTGGAATCCGCACTATGATCTTTCCTTGGCCAAACTGCAAGGCCTGCTCAAGCGAATCAATTATTCGTGACTTGTCCTCTGCTCTGAGGATAAGCCGGTCAACGACTACTGAGCGGTCAACATTCTGCCTAGGGCTAGATAACTCAGCAGGAGAAAGTTCGCTGAGTTCAATAATCTGATCACCTTCAAGAATCCTGAAAAAGCCTTGCCTAAGAAGTTCTTGCTGTACAGAGGCCGGATCAAGTTCAGCCGACTTCGGATAGGGAAAGCCAAGGATTAGGCGGCTGTTTGGCTCCTCCTGGCTGATTAGAGTCTGGAAGATGGTGTCAGGACTGTCGCGCTCTACCTTGCGGGAGCACTGGCGACAGTGCAGTTCACCGATCCTGGCAAAGAGCAGTTTGACAAAATCGGTCACCTCGCTCATAGTCCCAACCGTAGACCGCGAGGTTCTGACCGGACTTCCTTGCTCAATGGCAATAGCTGGAGGAATACCCTCGATTTTTTCAACCCTTGGCTTATCCATCCGCTCCATAAACTGCCTAGCATAGGGCGAGAAGGTTTCAAGGTAGCGGCGCTGGCCTTCAGCGTAAAGGGTATCGAAAGCCAGGCTCGATTTTCCTGACCCGCTCACACCGCTAATTACCGTAATTTGATGCCAGGGAATCTCAACATCAAATCCCTTTAGATTGTTTTGGCGGGCAGAGATTATTTTGATCGAGTTTTGTTTTTTTGGGCTCATAATTTATACTATAATTGACACCAATATAATGAAATTAATTCTAACAAGGCTACATTTTATGATACCATAATAAGCCTTAAAATGATACCGGGCTACTCAGCCTCCTTATCATTCTATTCTTGGCCTGGTTCGAAATTTAATATATAATTAGAAAAGACCGGCTGATTAAGGGAGCAAGATGCTATGTCAAAGAGAATTAACCCCTATGATCAGAGTTTGAAGCTCGTTGTCAAGTACTACCCTAGGGTATTCGTAAGTCTACTAAACCTGGGTGAGAGGGTAGAAATAGCGGTGGAAAATCCGGAAATAAATCTGCCAGAGAAGCGGGCTGACTATGTCTTGCGACTGACTACCGAAGATGGTCAGGAAGGGTATATTATCCTTGAGTTCCAGTTTATTGGAAGTACAGATGCTCTCAAAAGTTGCTTTATCAAGTGTGCACTGTTACATGAGCATACCAGCCTTCCAGTTATTGGAGTAATTATCTACCTCATGAAAAGGGGCTGTCAGCAGGTGTACGATATATGTTTTCAGGGCTGCCGGAATCAGTACCATTTTGAGATTATTCGGCTGTGGGAGTACCGGGAGGAGATAGAGAGTGGAAAATTAAAGGAGCTTGCCCCCTTTCTCATCTTATTTACTGATGAGCCTGCAGAGGAGGTTTTGAACAGAGAGAAAACCCTGATTATGCAGGTTGAAGATGAGAAGAAACGGGCAAATCTTTTATCAATAGCCATGACTCTTGCTGCCCATCGGTTTAAAGGAGCTTGGGTTAAGGAGTACTTCAAGGAGGAAATTAAGATGGTCAAGTCGGCAGATATTATCCAGGAATGGATAGAAGAAGGAATCGAGAAAGGGAGAAAGGAGGGACTTCAACAAGGTATCCAGCAAGGACTTCAACAAGGCATCCAGCAAGGACTTCAGCAGGGTATCCAGCAAGGTATCCAGCAAGGCATCCAGCAAGGCATACGAGGTGGACTGCTGGATGCTATCTCATTTGGACTGGAGCTTAGGTTTGGAGTCGATGGATTGAAGTTGTATGAGCGGATCGGTCAGATAGATTCGCTGGGAAAGCTCAAGGCCATTAAGGAAGCAATCAGAATAGCCAAGGATATCAAAGAGATAGAAAGCTTGCTTTAGCTCATAGCCGGAGAAGATTTCGGGCAGTAGTCTGTGGAAATACCAGCTTAACAGCCTTTTTGAGGAATACTATGGAGAAAATTATCGAGAAGGCCGGGATATTGATTGAGGCCTTGCCCTATATTAAAAATTTCTATGGGAAAACCTTTGTTATTAAGTATGGCGGTGCGGCTCAGACCGATGAGGCTTTAAAAGCTTCCTTTGCTCAGGATGTGGTTTTGCTTAACTACATTGGTATCAATACAGTCATTGTTCACGGCGGTGGCCCTAAGATATCAGAGACGATGAGAAAGATGGGCAAGGTACCCAATTTTATTCATGGCCATCGAGTTACTGATGGCGAGACGATTGATATCGTTGAGATGGTCTTGAGCGGTCTGATTAATAAGGAAATCATTACCCTGATCAACCGGCATGGTGGAAAGGCAGTAGGGTTGACTGGAAAAGATGGCGGCCTGGTCAGTGCAGTTAAAAAGGTGATCAAAAAGGTCTCGCCGGAAACTGGGCTTGATGAAATCATAGACCTTGGCCATGTTGGTGAAATTAGCCGGGTGAATCCTGAGGTCATCATAAATCTCAAACAGAACGGCTTTATTCCGGTTATCGCTCCGGTTGGGGTGAGCGATGACGGACAGACCTTGAATATCAATGCTGATGATATGGCTGCCTCGCTTGCTTCAGCGATCAAGGCTGAGAAGCTGATTCTCTTGACTGATGTGCCTGGTATTCTCGACCGGGAGGGGAAAATCATCTCGACCATTAAGAGGGATGAGGTTGAAAAACATATTCAGGACGGGACGATTTCAGGCGGAATGATACCCAAGATTAGGGCTTGTGTCGAAGCTGTAAAGAATCAGGTTAAAAAGATCCACATTGTAGATGGCAGAATCTCCCATTGCCTGCTTCTTGAGATCTTTACCCAGCAGGGGATAGGGACCGAGATCGTGAACTGACTCTCACTGACTCTCCTGGTCAGGGTGGGATTTGGTTGACCGCGAGCGAAAGGAGGGAAAAACATGGCGGCCACAAAAAAGAAGGCCTTGTTGATTATCGATATGCTTAATGATTTCGTGAACCAGGGGGCGCCTCTTGAGGTTCCTGAGACCCGGCGAGTTATCCCGGCTATTCAGGAAGAGATAGCCAGAGCTCGGCAGGAAGGGTATCCGGTAATTTATGTTTGCGATTCCCATGAGCCTGATGATCGTGAGTTTAAGCGCTTTGGCTGGCCTGCCCATGCGGTCAGAGGCAGCCTTGGGGCAGAGGTGATCAATGAGCTAAAGCCCTCAGCCGATGACTTTGTGGTTGAAAAAACTACCTATTCTGGCTTTTACAATACTAGGCTGGATGATCTTTTAAAAACCCTCGGCGTGGATACCCTAAGGCTTACTGGCTGTGTTACCCATATCTGCATCATGTTTACCGCCTCGGATGCAGTGCTTCGGGGATATGAGGTTGAGGTGGTCAAAAATGGAGTAGCTGGCCTGGCCCCTGAGGATCATGAGGCCGCGCTGCGAATCATGAGCGGGGTAATGGGTGTGGCTATCGTCTAAAATTACTTTATGAATCTCACAAAAAGATGAATGAATCGGTGATGGATCGCAAGATGAATCGGGCACTTTCCCTACTATGGAAGTTACCTTGCCTTTGGAGGTTATAATATAGGATGTTTCGGGATCAAAAAGTTGTGGTAGTCATGCCGGCGTATAATGCAGCTAAAACCTTGGAGCAGACATATAGGGAAATCCCGTTTGATATTGTGGATAGTGTAGTGTTAGTGGATGATGCCAGTCAGGACAATACCCTTGAAGTAGCCAGAAAGCTTGGCTTGAGCAATATAATCTGCCATCCGGTAAATCGAGGCTATGGCGGAAATCAAAAAACCTGCTACACTACGGCTCTTTCTCTGGGAGCAGATATTGTCATTATGCTTCATCCTGACTACCAGTATACCCCTAAACTGATTCATGCTATGGCCTCACTAATCGGAGTTGGGCAGTACGACCTTATTCTGGCCTCCAGGATTTTAGGCGATGGTGCTCTTGAAGGGGGGATGCCTCTCTACAAGTATATAGGAAACCGATTCTTGACCTGTTTTGAAAATTATCTGCTCGGCAAGAAGCTGTCTGAATATCATACCGGATACCGTGCCTTTTCTCGTAAGGTGCTCGAAACCCTTCCTCTTGAGGAAAACTCTGATGACTTTATCTTTGATAATGAAATCCTGGCTCAGGCCATCTTTTTTGGCTTCAGGATCGGAGAGATTTCCTGCCCAACCCGCTATATTGCTGGAGAATCCTCTTCGATCAGCCTGCGGCGTAGTATCACCTATGGGCTGGGTGTGCTGAAAACATCCATAAAGTTTCGGATGCAGAAGATGGGTTTGAAGCATTATCCGATCTTTTCTTCAAGCGGGAGGAGGCTGAATTTATCATCCGGCTCAGGCCGCGGTCAGGCTAGTGAGTAAAGGGGTGTTCTACAGATCTTCCCTAGGTAAAAAACAATCGCTCTTATATATCAGACACCATAAACCCTATATCAGAACAACCATAAACCCTCAAAGGGGCTTAGCTCTTATTGGGGTTATGTCTCTTAATGGTAGCTAATAAATAAGAGCGATGGATATAAATGGGGAGCATCTGAGAGGCTATTCTGGATCTTTGTGTTTTTCAGCTCGATGAGGAGTGAAAGAATATGGAAAAACATCTTGAGGGAGTTCATTGGCCAGGTCATAACCTAGCCTATGCTGATCTTACTCAAGCCTCGATGATTAGGGCCAATCTTGAGCGGGCCAATCTTGAGCGGGCTAACCTGTGGAGAGCAAACCTTGACTATGCCTATGCCCGTGAGGCATGTTTCAAACATGCTTCCTTGAGAGAGGCCCGGGGACAGAATATTAATCTTGAGCGTGCCTTTATGGAAGGAGCAGATCTGGCTTGGGCTTATCTGCCTGGATCTTTCCTCCATGCTGCCCATTTGGCCTGGGCTAACCTTGAGGGGGTTAATTTTCGCTCGGCTAACCTGACGTTTGCTAACCTTGCCCATGCCAAACTTATCAATGCTGACCTTTGGGGAGCCAATCTGAGTCAGGCTAACCTTGAGGGAGCCGTACTAATCAACACCAGCCTGGAGAAAACCAATCTGCACGGCTGTAACCTGGCCCATGCCCAGCTGATTAACGTCAATCTGCGGGGCGCAAATCTTGGTCAGACGAATTTCTACGGCGCTACTATTGATCAGGTAAATATGGATGAGGCCGCACATATTCAGCAGGCGAATTTCGATCAGGCCACTTTTATTAATGGAAAGCTCTTACGTTTTATGAATTTTGCCAATGCCTCTTTTCAAAATAGAGACTTGCGCCAGGTAGATTTCCAGGGGGCAGATCTAGGCGGCGCCAACTTTGAGGGTGCCCGGCTGGATGGGGCCAATCTCAAAGATACCAATTTAATGTTCTGCAATTTTCAGGGAGCATCTATTCAAGGCACCCTGTTTGACTATGCCATTATGACTGGCGCCAATATCTCGCACATTGAGCAATTTCAGGGAGCTAGTTTTCGAGGAGTAAACTGGTGGGCGGCTAGTTGTCTTTCTCCTGAGGAGTTTAAAAATTATCTTAAGAAAAATTTTCCTGCTCGCTTCTAGGGAATAGAGCAGGTTTCACTTGTTCTAGTTTGGATACAAATTCCCCTGCTCGCCTATGGGAAGTAGCTTGAAAAGGATCAGATTGGTGGCCTCAATGCCTTATGTACCATTTTCAGTGGTCTTAGCTTTTCTCCTTTTGGTTCTCTTTTTTCTTATTAAGATTCAGATAATCACCTATGCCTTTGAAAAAATTGGGATTCAGCACCAGTCTCTTTTTTTTCTTCTATTTTTGTCCTTGCTTGGGAGTTATGTGAACATTCCGCTCTGGCAGATTCCCCCGCTCATTCCCTCCTGGCTGGTTAGATATTCACGGTTTGGTACCTGGTCTGCCCCCCTTCCCCTTACCATCCAGACCACGATAGCCGTTAACCTGGGCGGAGCTATTATTCCCAGTTTTATCTCACTCAGGCTGATGAGCAAAACTCCCTCGCCGGGCAAAGCAACCTTAGCTACCCTGATTGTTGCTCTAATTATTCAGGCTATCGCCCGACCGGTCCCCGGGGTTGGAATCGTGGTCCCGGCTCTGTTTCCTCCTTTATGCGCTGCCTTGATTTCGCTTCTCATCGAGGGCCAAGCTACCCCTCAGACCGCTTATATCGCCGGCAGCATCGGCACCCTGATCGGGGCTGATCTGGTCAATTTACCTAAGCTTGCTTACCTTGGTCTGCCTGTGGCCTCTATAGGAGGGGCCGGCACATTCGATGGGATTTTCCTGACCGGTCTCATTGCCGCGCTCTTAGCTTGAAATTAAAGCTGCTTTCTCTTCAAGAATCTATCTTCGAGAGACACGATCTTATCACCCTGAGAAATTCCTTTGACAGTTTTATTGATCCCGTGCTTTTTCATCAATCGCCAGAGGGTAGAGCGGGCAATGCCTAGCCTCTGGGCCGTATGGCCTAGGTGTCCGCCTGTTTCCTTAAGGGCATTGATGATCATCCAGACCTCCATTTCGTCGAGGGTTTGGATCTTTTCTCCTAATACCCGATCCTGCTCAGGTGCAGAGGGCGATTCGGCCTTCTTTTTCTTCTTTGCCTTCTGGATTTCTTCTGGGAAATCTTCCGGCATGAGGACATTTCCCTTGGCACAGATAAAGGCATGTTCAATAGTATTTTCCAGTTGACGGATGTTGCCTGGCCAGTCAAAGCTGACCAGACAATCCATGGCCGCTGGAGAGACCGAGGAAATATTTCGATTGAGCTTCTTATTGAATTGCTCGATAAAATGGTTGACCAGCAAAGGAATATCATCTACTCGCTCTTTCAGGGGGGGGAGATAGATATTGACTACGTTCAGCCGATAGTATAAATCCTCACGAAATTCTCCCCTAGCTACTGCGGCCTTAAGGTCTTTGTTAGTAGCGGCGATAACCCGCACATTGACACTGATGGTCTTCAAAGACCCTACCCGCTCAAATTGCCGCTCCTGTAGTACCCTGAGCAATTTTACCTGAATCATCGGGGAGATATCACCAATTTCGTCCAGAAATATAGTCCCACCGTCTGCCATTTCAAATCGTCCCATTTTATCCCTGATAGCACCGGTGAAGGCCCCCCGGACATGGCCAAAGAGCTCACTCTCCAAGAGCCCATCGGGCAGGGCCGAGCAGCTAACCCCGATGAAGGGCTTATCATGCTGAGGGCTATTGTAGTGAATTGCCCGGGCGATCAGCTCTTTTCCCGTGCCGCTTGCTCCTTGGATAAGAACCGTAGTGAATCCCTGGGAAACAATGGAGATAAGCTCGTAGATTTCCTGCATTTTGTGATTCTTCCCAATAATATTGCCGAACCGATAGCGCTCTTTAAGGTCCCGAAGTCGGTTTTGCTCAAATTCAAAAAGCTTGTTCTCCAGCCGCTTGCGCTCGGTAACATCGCGAAAGACTTTGAGCAAAGAGATCGTTCCATCTTCCATAACAATAGGACTCATGGAAATATCGAGAGTCTGCCCTTGGAGAGAATCTCTAGTCAAGAATAGGCTTTGCCTTTTGTCTATGATCTCCTCCAGCACGCAGGCATCACAGGGCTCGCTTCGCCCCCATAGGGCTTTATAGCAGAGCCTGTGGAGCTGATCGCCAAAGATTTTTTGGCCGCTCTCATTCATGTATTGAATGGTGTAATTTTTATCAATAATCACCACTCCGTCGCTTAGGCTCTTTAGAATAGCTCGAAACTTATCCCGGCTGACCTGGATCTCTTTTTCGAGTTTTCTCCTCTCCGTAATCTCGGTAAAGACCGCTGAGGCACCACGGTAGTCTCCCCGCTCATTGAAAATAGATGAGAGGCTGCAAATTAATGTCAAGTGTTCGCCTCTCTGATTAGGCAATTCGATCTCGAATGAAAATGCTTTATTTTTTTTGCTTTCTTCAATCGCCTCTTTCATTTTGACCTGATTTTCCGCATCCAGGAAGATGTCGTAATTGTGGCCGATAATCTCTTTATGCTCATAGCCGAGCACTTCACAAAATTTTCGGTTTACAAAAGTAATTTTATCTTCATGGTCAATGACCATCAGCCCTTCATTCATCTGCTCGACCAGGTTCTGGTATCGGTTCTCGGATTCCTTGGCTAGGATATCCATCTTCCTCACCTGGGTAACATCTCTGGCCATCTCGACTACTCTGGTGACTTTCCCCTCGTGATCTAGAATAGGTGAGGCACACATTTCATAGAAAAATTTCTGCCCTTTTTCCTCTCCCGTAACCTCCATCCAGTGGGAGTTACCATCGGCAAAGCTGGCCTTGACCACACATTCTGAGCATGGCTGATGCAGACCTTTATAGATCTGGTAACATTTTTTACCGATCAGACCCTCTCCGTTTCCCCTGGCATTACTCCAGACTACCCGCAGCTCTGGATCAAGGATCACAATTCGGTCGTTAATTGACTGTAGGACCGCCCGCAGTTTGGCTTCTGATTTTTTAATCTTCTCTTCAAGCTGAATCTCGCGAGTCAGATACGCAACCCGCTCCTCAGTACAAACCCGTTTGTTATTGATGGCAATCAACAGAATGCTCCCTACGGTCATTAAAGTGATGAGCCCTAACATAATCAGGGTAAATCTTTTCTGCAGCTTGCCAATAGGATTTGATATTTCGCTGTAGGGAGTGAACATGGTCATGATCCAGGATTTGACCGGCAAATGTATAGGCGCATACGACAAAAGCTCCATCCGGCCGAGATTGGGGCTTATGACCCTAAGGAGGCCCTTCCCCTTGCCAAGCAGAAGCCTCAGGAAATCTTCCTTATTTTGGAATGGGAAGACCTTGTTTTTTTCATCGATCATCTTAATGTCTATATCCTTGATATTCTGTCCGATGAATTGGGGGCAGGGATGATCGAGGATCGTCCCGTCAGCATCCAGAATACTTACATAGCTTCCACCCAAGTTTACATGCCCGAGAAAATGGTCAGCCATCTTTTTGACATCAATATCCGCAGCCAGAGTACCTAATAATTTTCTCTGCTCATACCCCGCCGGCGAAGCCTCGGCAGGATGCGAAGTATCCACACCAAAGACAGGAACGCTGATTCGTATTCTTCCCTCTCTCTTTTCATTAAAAAATAACTTGGATATGAATATCATGTCTCCACTGGGGCTTTTAGGCTGCTTTTCCCAGTCATAATCTGCCCTTATATCTTCACCTCTGTCAGCCAGTTGTGGGGCAGCTTGTTGTAATTTCCCCTGCTTATCAAAATAGAACAAGGAGACTAAAAAGCCATTTTTTTTGAGGTGAAGAGAATAGAGATTATCTAAGGAGGTCTGTTTGATTGGCATCGCTGGATCTTGGTCCGATTTTAATTCATTTAGGATACAAAGATCCTTGATAACCTCATTGATAACCTCTTCAATCCCATGAGCCGCACTTTCTACCGAGGTTAACTGATGCTTTTGAAATTCGCTGATTATGTTATCTTTAGATTGGGTATAGATGGAGAGAATAACAAAGATTAAAAGGATGACCGCCACAATACCGGCGATGATAATAGGGTGATTACTTCTATATATATTATCCAGGAATATATTGCTCTTTTCTTTTAATTCCTGGCCAATGCTCATGAATAATAATCTCCACAACTCCCCCCTTCGTAGCTTTTAAGAAAAATTATCTGATAGAAAGGCACAATCAATTTAATTCGCTCTTATTTTTATTAGCTACCATTGAGAGACATAACCCTAATAAGAGCTAAGCCCTTCGAGGGTTTATTGAGAGACATAACCCTAATAAGAGCTAAGCCCTTCGAGGGTTTATGGTTGTTATGATATAGGGTTTATGGTGTCTGATATATAAGAGCGATTTAATTATAAATTATAACATATCAAATTGGAAAATCAAATCTTTGGAAAAGAAAAAAACATTTTCTCAAAAGCCACGCTCTCACATCTTAAGGGAGAGACCAGCGCTTAGGCGCACGCACAGCCTGCGGTTTTTTGATTGAGTTTGTGGCACGATTTTTGCCTTAGGGCGGTTTTCCCGTGCAGGAAACTTAATTAATTGAAATTACATGAATTTTTTCATGAAGGTTGATTCAGGATATTTGAGACGAACTGCTTTAATTCTTCAATTCGAAGTGGCTTGTTAAGGAATTCATCCGCCCCTTGTTCCATAGCCTCAAGATATGATTTTTGCCCTCCGAAGGCGGTAATTAGCACAACCTTAATATTAGGGTCTTTCTTTCGAACCGCCTTCAGCAGCCTAACTCCTCCCATCTGTGGCATATTTTTATCGGCTAAAATCAGATCGAAGTGATCTTCCTCGATCTTGTCTAGGGCCTGCTTACCATTTTGGGCAGTGGCGATTCCATACCCCGCCTCTTCCAAAGCCTCCCGGTAAACGCTGCAAAGCTCTTCATTATCATCCACAATTAATATCTTAGGCACCTTTTTTGTATCCATCAATTTTTCCCTCTTTTCAATTTTCCTTACATCACTTATTTTAGTGAGCAGCCCTCATGGAGAATATTCCCGTGTATTGGTAGTGGGGGGAAGTGTCTGTTTATCTTTCTATTGTTTCTCAATATATGATATAATAACTTATTTGTAAAGATGAAAAGTAAATGGTGCAGACAAAGGCATTATTGCGGGCAAAAGTATTAAAGGCGTTTCAATTGGTAGTGAGGGGTAGCAGCCAGGGAAGGAGCGAAAAACATGGAGCAAAAATATCGTTATCCCCTGCCGACCGTAGATATTATCATTGAGGTAGAGGGTAGGGGAATTGTTTTAATCCGGCGAAAGAATCCACCATACGGCTGGGCCATACCGGGTGGGTTTGTGGAATATGGAGAATCCCTAGAAGAGGCTGCTATCCGGGAGGCCAAAGAGGAAACGAATCTTGATGTGCACCTGGTGCGGCAGTTCCATACCTATTCTGATCCAGGCAGAGATCCTCGCTTTTGCACTATCTCTACTGTCTATCTGGCTACAGCTAAGGGAGAGCCGGAAGGCAAGGATGATGCTACCGAGGCCCGCATTTTTACCAGAGATCGTCTTCCTCCTGATCTTGCCTTTGATCATGCGAAGATTTTAAATGATTATTTTGAGAAAAGATACTGATTATTACCGAACACATTTTATCTTCCGGTTTTGTATATGCCTGTAAGTGCAGGCATTTTCATGTCATTCTCGCGTAGGCGGGAATCCAAAGAGGGTTGCTGCAATTATACGTTGTTGCAATTATCCATGGATTACCCACTTTTGCGGGAGTGACGATAAAAGTGTCCGGTAGTGAAACAATTCAGTTCACCCATTGATGAAAAAAGCGGTTTGAGTCGAAAAAGATGAAAAAAAGGGTGAAATATCACCTTGTGCAGCGCGTTAGGAAATTTTCTGAAGAGCACTCGCTTTTGGAAAAAAAAGATAGGGTTATTATCGGCCTCTCTGGAGGGCCCGATTCGGTTGCTCTTCTCTACCTCCTGCTTGAGTTGCGGGAAGAATATCACCTGACTCTGATTCTAGCTCATCTTGAGCATGGCATTCGGGGTGAGGAATCACGCCAGCAGGCGCAGTTTGTTCAGCATCTTGGAGAGGAGCTAGGCTTGCCGTGCTTCATTCGTTATATGGATGTGCCGCAACTTAGGAGGATAAAAGGCCTGTCCCTAGAGGAGGCGGCTAGGGAAGCTCGGTATCAGTTTTTCAGGGAGGTAGCTAAGGAGACTGAGGCTACTAAGATTGCTTTGGGGCATACGGCTGATGATCAGGCCGAGACCCTGCTGATGCGGCTTTTGCGGGGAGCTGGCCCAGAGGGTCTGGCCGCCATAAGACCTAGGAGGGATGAGGAAATCCCCCTGATTCGGCCCCTGTTAAATGTATTTCGTCGGCAAATACTTGACTTTCTGGCTGAGCAGAAGATACCCTTTTGTCTTGATTCGACTAACCAGGAGCCAAACTGCTTGCGAAACAGAATCCGTCTTCATCTAATTCCCTTGCTGAGCAAAGAGTATAATCCGAAGATTATGATGATCCTGCATCAGACCGCATCCATTCTAGGAGAAGAGAGGGAGTGGCTTTCTAGCCTGGTCAAAGAGCACCTTAGACAGTGCCTTGAACAAGCCGAGGAGCAGAAGATGCGCCTTGCTTTAGGTCATTTTTTGGCCGCTCCCGTTGCTCTTCAGAGGGAGACCTTGCGCCAGGCAGTCCAGCAGGTTGGATCAGCCCCATACAGGATAGGGTTTACCAAAGTGTCTGCTGCTCTGAAATGGCTAAGGGGGGGGCGGCGGGCGGAGGGAGGAGTGGTGCACCTTGGCCAGGATATTTACCTGCGAAAGCTTGGCCAAAGCTTTGAGATTGAGCGAAGGCCAGCGCCGCCCAAGATCCGGCCGCCAGAGGATTTCTGCTACCAGATGAATATCCCCGGCAAGACCATAATTCCAGAACTTGGTCTTTCGATCCTGGCTGAGATTGTTCCAGTCTCATCTCTTGCTGCGGCTGAAGGCGCCTCAGTTGAGACTTCTGCTGAGACTTCGGCTGGCAGAGTACTGCGGTGCGGCTTTCGATTCGAGCCCGAGAAAGCCTATCTTGATTTTGATACCCTGCCACTTCCTCTCTTTATCCGCAAGCGCCGGCCAGGGGATAGGTTCCATCCGCTGGGTGGGCCGGGGCATAAGAGGCTGAAAAATTTTTTCATTGACGCCAAAATACCCCAGCCTGAGCGAGAAAAGATCCCGCTGGTGGCTTTCGGTCAGGAAGTAGTTTGGGTTTTCGAGAGGCGGATCGCTGATCCCTTTAAGGTAACTGAGAAAACCGAGCGCGTGCTTAGACTTGGGAGAATTTTCTGAGATAAGTTTCTGAATTTTGTATTGCTGTGTTATGCTGTTGTAATAGAGAAAATATTGTGCTATCATTAACACGGCCTAATTTTTATTATTAATAGCCTGTTATTTATTATTATCGGTAGATATTTGATCATCGTTAGATAATCATTAGATATTTGCTCGTGGAGGCAAGATTTTGAATAATTCATTTTATAAAAATTTAGCCTTATGGCTGGTCATGGGACTGGTCCTGATACTGCTTTTCAATCTCTTTAATGCTCCAAGATCGCAGGTTAAAAAAGTCATTTTCAGCGATTTCCTGGAGGAAGTCCAAAAGGGGAATGTAGCTGAAGTGACCATCAAAGGGAATGATATTCAGGGGAGTTATCAGGATAATACCCGATTCAAAACCTTCTCCCCGAATGATCCAGACCTGATAAAGATTCTCCGGAGCAAGAATATTCGGATTGAAGCCAAGCCTGTGGATGAGAACTCCTGGTTCACTAACCTCTTTATCTCCTGGTTCCCTCTGATTCTGATCATTGCTATCTGGGTTTACCTGATGCGGCAGATGCAGGGAGGCGGGGCCAAAGCGCTTTCCTTTGGCAAGAGCAAAGCCAAGATGCTCTCCAATCCGAAGCAGAAGGTTACCTTCGAGAACGTGGCTGGCATTGATGAGGCCAAGGACGAGTTGCAGGAAATCATCGAATTTTTGCGCGATCCGCAGAAATTTCAAAAACTTGGGGGGAAAATCCCCAAGGGAGTGCTGCTCATGGGGCCTCCGGGGACTGGAAAGACTCTTCTGGCCAGGGCCATTGCTGGAGAAGCGAATGTGCCTTTCTTCAGCATCAGCGGCTCTGATTTTGTGGAAATGTTCGTTGGGGTCGGTGCCTCACGGGTGCGTGATTTGTTTGAGCAGGGAAAAAAGAATGCTCCTTGCATCATTTTTGTCGATGAGATTGATGCCGTAGGTCGCCACCGCGGGGCCGGCCTTGGTGGCGGGCATGATGAGCGGGAGCAGACCCTCAATCAGCTCCTAGTCGAGCTTGATGGTTTCGAATCAAATGAAGGGGTCATTATTGTGGCCGCCACCAATAGACCCGATGTCCTTGATCCGGCTCTCCTGCGGCCCGGCAGGTTTGACCGTCAGGTAGTGGTCTCCCGCCCGGATATCAAGGGACGGGAGGGTATTTTGAAGGTCCATGTCAAAAATGTGCCTCTGGCTGATGATGTTGATCTGAAGGTCTTATCTCGTGGTACACCTGGCTTTTCTGGGGCTGATCTGGCTAACCTGGTCAATGAGGCCGCTCTTTTGGCTGCCAGAAAAGGTAAGGACAAAGTGAGCATGGAAGATTTTGAGGCTGCCAAGGACAAGGTCATGATGGGTAAGGAGCGAAAGAGCCTAATTATCAGTGATGAGGAAAGGAGAATCACTGCCTACCATGAATCAGGTCATGCTCTGGTGGCCATGATGCTGCCGGGAACGGACCCAATTCATAAGGTAACCATCATCCCGCGTGGTCGGGCCATGGGATTGACCCAGCAGTTGCCTATTGATGAAAAGCACAATTACTCGAAGGATTACCTGCTGAAAAACATCGCCATCCTGCTGGGCGGAAGGGCGGCTGAAGAGGTTGTCCTCAACAGCCTGAGCACAGGATCTGGCAATGATATCGAGCGAGCTACGGAGCTGGCCAGAAAGATGGTTTGCGAGTGGGGAATGAGCGAAAAACTAGGGCCCCTCTCTTTTGGCAAGAAGGAAGAGCAAATCTTTCTCGGTCGGGAATTTGCTCAGCATCGGGATTACAGTGAGGATACCGCCATCTTGATCGATCAGGAAATCAAGAGAATTGTGAACGAAAATTATAACCTGGCTAAGACGATTCTGACCACCCATCTGGATCGGCTAAATACCTTAGCTATGGCCCTCCTGGAGCGGGAAGTTCTGGATGGGGCGGAAATCGAGGCTCTGGTCAAAGGAGAGCCCTTGGCATCGGTCAAGAAAGATGCTCCGGCGGCTAATCGGGAGCCCTCGCCGGTTGAGGCGGCGACAGCAACAGCAGCAGCCGCCAAGGCCGCGGCTCAAAAATGAGTGGGACCTGCTTGTGCTTGTGAAGGATCTTCCCCACTGGTGTGCAGTTCATATCCGCACCTTGACTTTCCTTCCCTTACCCTGAAAGAGCTCTTCTTACCTTAATACTCATACTTTTTTGGCAATATTTTGTACTTTTGGCCGCCTCCCTGCATAAGTAGTAATCCAGAAGGCTTGATATTGCTGGATTCTCAGTGGTTCTTTCGCTAACAAATCGTCGTGCAATTTTGGTGAGCACAGGTGGCCGCCCCTGCGATTGATTGGGTAATTGGATCTACTCTCGCACCTGGCTAGGAGACCACTAAGTGGTCTTTTCGCTAATAAAGTGCGCGAGCTGGTCGGGCAAAAGGTCCGCGAGCTACAATTGATGGCGTAATTGATCCGCTGCGCACTTAGCGAGGAAACCACTAAGTTTTCGCTCAGAATGTGGCAGCGTAAAATTTCGATATTTCAAGCAGTTGATAAAAAGCAACAATAAAAAATTTTTATGAGTAATTGAGTAATTGGGAGGGAAAAACCATCACCTATGGAAAAGAGAAAGGAATACTCTCTCCTCCTCCATGATCGGACCATTCGGCTCGGAGCTCGAACCTGCATCATGGGTATTCTGAATGTTACCCCTGATTCTTTTTCCGATGGGGGAAAATTCCTAGACCCTGACATGGCTATTCGCCGAGCCTGTCAGATGGTTGAGGAAGGTGCTGATATCATTGACCTTGGTGCGGAATCCACCCGGCCTGGCTCTCTGCCCATATCGGCTGAGGAGGAAATAAGGCGGCTTGCGCCGATTGTCTCTTGCCTTCGAAAGGAGATTACAACTCCTCTGTCCATTGATACCTACAAGGCGGCGGTGGCTCAAGCCATGCTCGATGAGGGGGCTCATCTGATTAACGATATCAGCGGCCTGCGCTTCGATCCTCAAATGGCTGAAACTGTAGCTAGGTTTAAGGCCGCAGTGGTCCTGATGCACATTCAGGGAACGCCCCGCGATATGCAGCAAAACCCGCACTATCAGCATCTGATCCCTGAAATTACTGATTATCTTCGCAGCAGCATTGATCTAGCCCTTCGTGCCGGCATACTACCTGAGCAGATTATCGTAGACCCAGGGCTTGGCTTTGGGAAAACCCTTTCCCATAACCTTGAGATTATTCGACGGCTTGATGAGTTTAAGTGTCTGGATAAACCTATTCTGATTGGCCCATCCCGCAAATCCTTTATCGGCAAGGTCTTGGACCTTCCGGTAGATGAGCGGCTTGAGGGAACCGCGGCTGCTGTGGCCGCCGCCATTATGATGGGCGCCCATCTGGTCCGAGTCCATGACGTCAAGGCTATGGTCAGAGTGGCCAGGATGATGGACGCGATCCTTGATCCGCAGCAGGTCGCAGGCTAAAGCCTAGGGCAGGGAGGTAGGCTAAAGCCTAGGGGAAGGTGCAGGCTGAAAGCCCAGCATAGCAAGGTGCAAGCTAAAGCCTAGAGCAGAGGGATAGGCTGAAAGCTTAGAGGAAGGTGCAAGCCAAAGCCCAGGGCAAAGTGCGGGCAAAGAGCTTAAGGCTAGGGTGTAGAGCCAAAGCCTATAGCAGGGAGGTAGGCTAAAGCCTAGGGGAAGGTGCAGGCTGAAAGCCCGGCATAGCAAGGTGCAAGCTAAAGCCTAGAGCAGAGGGATAGGCTGAAAGCTTAGAGGAAGGTGCAAGCCAAAGCCCAGGGCAAAGTGCGGGCAAAGAGCTTAAGGCTAGGGTGTAGGGCCAAAGCCTAGAGCAGGGAGGTAGGCTAAAGCCTAGGGGAAGGTGCAAGCCAAAGCCCAGGGCAAGGTTGCAGCAGACTGTGAAAAGCTCCTGGGTGGGAAAAAGGGTGGGGGATCGTTGGGGTTGACAGAGCTACGACATTTACGATATGAGCGAAG
>Ga0078972_1004083_pt1 | contig 41438 bp, 29 predicted proteins | sample YelNatPaOPGAMG01_FD_67568 | JGI IMG/M metagenome (GOLD analysis project Ga0078972, IMG submission 67568) | Hot spring thermophilic microbial communities from Obsidian Pool, Yellowstone National Park, USA - OP-RAMG-01 (SPADES assembly) (version 2) | ecosystem: Environmental > Aquatic > Thermal...
GCATAAGAAATATAACCACCTCTTTCAACCACAGTTATTTGAGTGGTTTCAGATAACCTTCTCAATCTTGCAGCAGCTGACATACCGCCAGCAACGCCACCAATAATTAAAATTTTCATAAACATTTACCTCCGAATTATTTTATAAATTAAAAAATACTTTATTGCGATTTAGTATATATCATAGTAATTGATTTTACAATAAAATTATGGATAGGGAATCTATGCCTCAGTAATGGTAGGTAATAATAAAAATTAAAAATCCTTTTTAATCTCCATTTAAAAAATGAAAAGATAAAAATGAAAAATTTTTTTAATTTCCCCTCGCCCTTTGATGGGAGCTGACTATTACCCACAAGTTAGCCCGTGGCAGGCAGCACATTCAATTTTTTTCATTTAAAATCAGAAAATGCCTGAATTTGCTAATAACATGGGTTGGATTTTTGGTGGTACAAAAACAAAGCGTATCACTCGGCTTGCGCGGAAACCTATGCACTTGAAATCCCCGCTTGAACTTTAATAACAGGATTCAAGAATATAGTTCCAAAACGTCCTGATTTTATTCAAAAAATTGCCTGGCTGCCAGCCACGGGCTAAAACTAAAAATATGGGTAATGGTTAGATTTAGAAAAGGGAGAGATAAAAATAAAAAATTTCTTAAAAAGTGGTGTGAGGAGATTTTATGCAGATAAAAAAAGTAAAGCAAAAAAATTTACTTTATATTTTATAAAAATCTGCTTTGACTGAGGGATTACCATTTTATTAATTTTTATTATGGAAATAAAAAAAATATATGATATAATTTTTTAAAATTTTTTAAAGCAGGAGGAAAAAATGGAAATAAAAGATGGCTTATTTACATCTGAGTCAGTTACAGCTGGGCACCCTGATAAAATAGCAGACCAGATATCTGATAGTGTGCTAGACGCGGCATTAAAACAGGACCCAAAATCAAGAGTTGCATGCGAGGCATTGCTTGCAAAAGAACTCGTGGTTGTTGCGGGCGAGATAACCACAAATGCAAAAATTGATTTTGAGGCAATTGCGAGACAAACATTAAAAGAAATTGGCTACACAAGTTCAGAAATTGGAATAAATCCTGATACCTGTAAAGTAATCGTTTCTGTAAGTAAACAATCACCTGATATCGCAATGGGAGTTGATAGAGAAGGGGCGGGCGATCAGGGAATGATGTTTGGTTATGCAACCGATGAAACAAAAGAATATATGCCACTTCCCATACTTTTATCACATAAACTTGTAATGCGCTTGCAGGAGATAAGAGAAAAAGGAATAGTTTCATATTTAAGGCCAGATGGCAAATCCCAGGTTTCTGTTAAATATAAAAATGGTAAACCAGTTGAAATAACAGCAATTGTTGTTTCAGCCCAGCATAATCCAGATGTAAGTGTTGAAAAAATTTCAAAAGATATAAAAAAGTTTGTAATTGATGCGGTTGTTCCACAAAAACTTATGAAAAAGACAACAAAAATTTATGTGAATCCAACAGGAAAGTTTGCTGTTGGTGGGCCGGCAGGCGATACAGGAGTTACAGGAAGAAAAATAATTGTTGATACTTATGGTGGTATGGGAAGGCACGGTGGAGGGGCTTTTTCTGGAAAAGACCCATCAAAAGTGGATAGGTCAGCTGCTTATATGGCAAGGTATATTGCAAAAAATTTAGTTGCTGCTGGCTTTGCAAAGCGTCTTGAGATTCAGCTTTCTTATGCAATAGGGGTTGCTGAACCAACTTCAATTTTAATAAATACATTTGGCACAGGTAAAATAAAAGATACAAAAATTGCAGATATTGTAAAAAAGCACTTTAAATTAACTCCGAGAAGCATTATTGAAACACTTGACCTTTTAAGACCGATTTATAGAAAAACCGCTGCTTATGGACATTTTGGTAGAGAAGAAAAAGAATTTACATGGGAAAAATTAGATAAAGTTGACGAATTAAAACAGGAATTAAGAAAATTAAAGAAAGGATAAAATTTGATGAAAAAATATGATATTAAAAATTTAAAACTTGCGGTAACTGGTAAAAAGAAAATTGAATGGGCAGAAAAACAAATGCCTGTTTTAAGATTGATAAGAGAGGAATTTAAAAAACAAAAGCCATTAAAGAACATAGTTCTTGGGGCATGCCTTCATATAACAACAGAAACAGCAAATTTACTTATAACTTTAAAGGCGGCAGGTGCAGAAGTTGTTGCATGTGCATCAAATCCACTTTCAACGCAAGATGATACAGCAGCTGCTTTAGTTAAATACTATGGAATACCTATTTATGCAATAAAAGGTGAGACAAATAAAGTTTATTACGAACATATAAAATCAGTGCTTTCATATAAACCAAATATAACAATGGATGATGGGGCTGACCTTGTAACCACTCTGCACACAACGCACAGACATTTAATTTCATCAATAATTGGTGGTTCAGAAGAAACGACAACAGGTGTTATTCGACTAAAAGCAATGGAGGAAAAAGGTGTGCTTTCTTATCCGATTATTGCAGTAAATAATGCAATGACAAAACATTTTTTTGATAACAGATATGGAACAGGACAATCAACAATTGATGGAATTTTAAGAGCAACAAACATTTTGCTTGCGGGTTTAAATTTTGTTGTATGTGGTTATGGATGGTGTGGCAGGGGAATTGCAATGCGCGCTCATGGAGCAGGCGCAAATGTTACAGTGGTGGAGGTTGATGCAATACGCGCACTTGAAGCAAAAATGGATGGATATCAGGTTATGCCAATGAAAGAGGCAGCGGCAATTGGTGATATTTTTGTTACAGCAACAGGTGATGTAAGTGTTATAAGAAAAGAACATTTTTTAAAAATGAAAAATGGTGCAATTGTGGCAAACTCGGGGCATTTTAATGTTGAAATTGATTTAAAGGAACTGGAAAAAATTTCTGTTTCAAAAAAAGAGGCAAGGCCTTTTGTTATGGAGTATAAATTAAAGAATGGAAAAATTTTAAATGTACTTGCTGATGGGCGTCTGGTTAATTTATCAGCTGCTGAAGGGCATCCTGCTGCGGTTATGGATATGAGTTTTGCCAATCAGGCAAAAGCAGCAGAATACCTAGTAAAAATGAAAGGGAAACTTGAAAAAAGGGTCTATGATGTTCCAGAGGATGTTGATAGAAAAATTGCTGAATTAAAATTAAAATCAATGGGAATTGAAATTGAAAAATTAACAGAAAAACAAAAAAAATATATGCAAAGCTGGGAAGAGGGGACATAATAAATCATAAATCTCAGTTGCGGTTTTTAGAGAAAAAACAAATAAAAAGGATTTGAATATAAGACGGTTTTCAGGGATATTTTGGCAAGATAATTAAGCGTATTTTGAATTGTAGATATAATAAAAATCATTTTTCTGGACGCAATTTTTAGGTAAGGATAGTTTGACAAATTCAAATTTTTTTGATATAATTTTGTTAGAAAATAGCGGAACTTATACGATTAAATTTTGTCTAAAAATAAGGAATATATTTAATAAAAGAGGTTAAAAATGAAATTAAAAAGGGGAATAAAAATTTTATCAACTGGAATAATACTATTTTCCCTTTTATATTTAAATTCATATGGCAATTTGAATTTGCAAGTTAGAAATAATGGGAGTGATTCTTGTTCAAGCCAGGATTTTAGATATGATTTTAAAATTATAAACTACGGAAGCAATCCTGTAGATATAAGTAAAATAACAATAAAAATGTGGTTTTATGATGACCCTACGGATGGTTATCAGGGATATACACATCAGGGATTTTATGGTGGTGAAATAAGAGATTCAAATGGTAATTATTTGACGGGTTATAATAGTGTAAGCTTTAATATACAGCAAATTCCTTTGTGTCAGGATTCAGCTGGTAGATGGGCGAATTATGTGGCAACAATGAGTTTTACAAGTTCATATAATATACCGGCAAATGGTGGCTATGCAAATAGTATGGATGGAGCAATATCAAGAGGAAGCTGGTTGAATCCTATGGACGATGGTTGCAATGATTATTCAAAACTCGGGAGTTCAACATACCACGAAGATAGATATTTTGCAATTTATGTAAATGGAGTGCTGGAACAGGAATGGCTTGATACAAGTGGCACTCTTGATCCTAATACAGGAGTTGAACCCTGTGCAATACCTTCACCAACACCGACAAATACTCCGCCATATGTTTTGAATATAGCACAAGAAACACATGGGGCAACAAGTGTTGCAACAGTTGTTATTTTGTTATCACCCACAAATACGCCAACAAATACAAATACTAATACTGCAACTTTTACAAGAACGAATACGCCAACAAATACAGCAACAAATACGCCGACAAACACGAGGACAAATACGCCAACGAATACATATACACCGACAAATACAATAACAAATACGCCAACAAACACGAATACAAATACGGCAACAAATACGCCGACAAACACGAGGACAAATACGCCAACGAATACGAATACGCCGACTAATACGAATACCCCGACAAATACGATAACGAATACGCCGACAAACACGAATACAAATACGGCAACAAATACGCCGACAAACACGAGGACAAATACGCCAACAAATACGAATACACCGACAAACACAAATACAAATACAGCAACAAATACGCCGACAAACACGAGGACAAATACGCCAACGAATACGAATACGCCGACTAATACGAATACCCCGACAAATACGATAACGAATACACCGACAAACACGAATACAAATACGGCAACAAATACGCCGACAAACACGAGGACAAATACGCCAACAAATACGAATACACCGACTAATACGAATACCCCGACAAATACGATAACGAATACACCGACAAACACGAGGACAAATACGCCAACAAATACGAATACACCGACAAACACAAATACAAATACAGCAACAAATACGCCGACAAGCACCAATACACCAACAAATACGGCAACAAACACACCAACGAATACAGTAACAAATACGCGAACAAATACGGCAACAAATACACCGACAAATACAAATACACCAACAGGAACGCCGCCGCCAACATGGACAAATACAAATACACCAACAAACACAAATACATATACAAGTACGAATACTCCAACAGATACAAGCACGCCAACAAATACGCGAACAAACACGCCAACAAATACAGTAACAAATACACGGACAAATACGCCGACAAATACGAATACCAATACGCCAACTGATACTTCAACACCAACAAACACGGCAACAAACACACCAACGAATACAGTAACAAATACGCGAACAAATACGGCAACAAATACACCGACAAATACAAATACACCAACAGGAACGCCGCCGCCAACATGGACAAATACGAATACACCGACAAATACAAATACTTTTACCAATACAAATACGCCTACAAATACTTATACAGTGACAAATACAAATACACCAACAAATACAAGAACAAATACAAATACACCGACAGATACGAATACGCTGACAAATACACCTACGAATACAAATACCAATCTTCCAACAAGCACGAATACAAATACACCAACAAATACAAGAACAAATACATATACACCAACAAATACGAATACGCCGACAAATACAAATACTTTTACCAATACAAATACGCCTACAAGTACTTATACAGTAACAAATACAAATACCCCAACAAATACGAGAACAAATACAAATACACCGACAGATACGAATACACCAACAAACACAAATACTCCAACATGGACAAATACGAATACTTTAACTTTTACGAGTACCTATACATCTACAAATACACCCACAGCAACAAATACATTTACTCCAACAGATACGCCAACAGTTACAAATACACCGACCATAACAATGACTTTACCACCATTCCCGTATATACTTACAATAGAAGTATATAATGAAGCAGGAGAAAAAGTCAGGGTATTAGCAGAAACCAGAATTTCAGATAGAATGAATCCCGATGTTTTACTGGTTTTAAATGGAATTGAAACAAATGACTGGAATAGAACTTTTAATCCAGCAGAAGGTTCTTTAAAAATTAGAATACCGAACCTTGAAACACCTGAACAGAGAGAAAATGGTTTTATTGAATTTGAATGGGACGGATATAATAATAATGGGCAAGAAATAGGAAATGGAGTTTACTACATAAAATTTACAACTCAGGATGGTTTTGGGCATTCAGATGTTGTTATAAAGGATGTGATGTTAGTAAAGAGCGAGCAGTATACAAGAGTAACGATTTATAATTCAGCAGGAGAAATTGTAAGAAGAATGGAAAATGCAAATATACCACTAAGTAATGTTAAATTGAATGTAGATGATGTTTTGTATGTTGGTAAGGATTCGAAAATTGTTGAAATTGGATATGCAGAGGGACAGTCAATAATATGGGATGGTTTAAATTCACAGGGACAGATGGTATCAAGTGGAACATACGAAATTCAAGTTGAAGTAAAAACAGAACAGGGTTATAAAGTAATAGCTTCAAAAACAGTTTCAATAATTAGCGAAGGGAAAGGGGAGGTTCTGGGCTATACTAAAATTTATCCAAATCCATATAAATTAAGCAATGCATTAAGTAAAGCAAAAATAGAATGGAAAAATTCAGGTCGTGGAACAGTTGATATTAGAATATATAATATTAATGGCGAATTAGTAAGAAAAATAATAACTGATTTAGATAAAGGGATTGCAGAATGGGATTTAAAAACATCTGCGGGGACTATGGTAAGCAATGGAGTTTATGTTATTATAATAGAAGGTAAAAAAGAAACTGGTGAAAGAGAAATTAAAAAATTAAAATTTTCAATAATAAGGGCAACTCCACAAAATAGCGACAGAATTAATTAATTTTTAGAAACCCTTCAGTGATGGTAGATAAAATATAAAATAAATTTTTTCTTTTACTTTTTTTGCAGTAATAAAATTTCAACAACCTTTTAAATCTTTCTCACTTTTTAAAGCTAAATATTACTCACAAGTTACTCATAGTCAGGCAGCACATTCAATTTTTTTTTGTGATTTTTATATACTAACAGGCAACTGGGTATAAAAACATGTCAGCAGAGCAATTTTTTAGTTTTTTAATTTCTCCCTTTTCTAAAGGGAGACACAGGAGGATTTATCTCTTTGCTTTTCTTTTTTTGCATAAAATCTCCCCTGATCCCTCCTTAAAAAAGAGGGGAATTAAAAAAATTTTTCTTCCTTAATTTTCTCCCTTTTCTAAAGGGAGATATAGAGGGATTTGATTTTTTCCCTCTCTCCCGCCAGTTTGTGGGAGAGAGGCAAGGAGAGAGGGGGCGATTGCAATCAAGTTGCCACTTGCATTCTTTCACCCCCTCCTATCAAGAGCTTGTGCAAAAAATAGAAAAAAACATAAAAAACAAAAAACTGGTGTACAAAAATGATTAAAAAATAAGAAAAAAATAAAAATAGAAAAAATTAAAATATCAAATTTTATGTTTTTTGCATAGGCTCATCAAAGGGAGAGGGGGAAAGCACTTGAAATCCCAACTTGAATTTTAATAACAGATCTCAGGAATATAGTTCCCAAACGTACTGATTTTATTTAAATCTACTTATATTTTGGAAAAACCTAACGTTACTGAGGGAGCCGCACAATTAGTAATCCCTCAGTGATAGCAGGTTTTTATAAAATATAAAGTAAATTTTTTTGCTTTACTTTTTTTTACATAAATAAAATCTCCTATCTTTAAAAAAGAGGGAAAATAAAAAAGAAAATAAAAAAATGGGAAACAGTGGGATTTGTTTTTTCCTCTATCCCGTGCGTGGGAGAGAGTTAGAGAGAGGGGGCGATTGCATTCAAGTCGCCTCTTGCATTCCTTCACCCTCTCCCCTTTCCCCTCTCCCATCAAAGGGCGAGGGGAAATTAAAAAAATTTTCATTTTTATCTCTCCCTTTTCTAAAAGGAGATTAAATGGGATTTGCAATTTTTATTATTACCTCCCATAACTGATGCATTGCGCCCTATGTAATACATCAGTAATGGGGATATAAGAATAAAAATTGAAAAGTCCATTTTGTTATCTTTTAAAATCTGGACATTACCCATAGGTCAATTAGTAGCAGGCAACACAATCAATTTTTTATTAAAAATCAGAAAATACATAAACTCGATGTTAACAAGTCGTTGGATTTTTGATGGTATAAGAATAAAGTTTTAATTTCAATTCCTGTAACTAATAAATTTTATAAATAATTCTCTCCGTCTAACAATTTCAATTAAAATTTTCTATTTTTTCCAGCTTACCCAGATATTATTTTCTCCAACTATATTTTCTAATTGAATAAACATCTCTTCTGAAATTGATACTTTAATATTTTCTGGATTGGATAAAATTATTTCCTTATTGCTTTTTGTAATTATGTGAAATACAACTTCTGTTTCTCCAGGATTTTGTTTTAAAACATTTTTTATTTCGTTAAGTTCAATATCTTCTAAACCCAATTCTCTGATTTGAATATGCAAAAATTTACAAATTTTATATGCTTCATCAAGTGTTATTGCACTTTCAGCAAATATATAAAAACCATTATCAAGTTGTCCTAATTCTCCACGGAACAATAGCATTACATTTTTTTCAATTAAATCAATTTTATCTTGTTTGAATTTATCAGTAATTATAATTCTAACTTTACCTGTTAAGTCCTCAAGAGTTAAATGAATATTTTCTTTTCCTTTATTTGTTATTTTGTTTTTAATTTCTGTGACAATTCCACCCACATAAACTTCTTCATTATCATTTAAGTTTTTTAAGTCCTTTAATGGAATTGTTATACTTTTTAATAATTTTTCATATTTTGCAAGTGGATGATTTGATAAATAAAAACCAAGAACTTCTTTTTCATAATTTAGCATTTCCCCATCGCTCCAGATAACATCGGTTTTAGGAATTTTTCTTTCAATTTCAATGTCAAAAAGCATTGATTGCCCTGAATTTAAATTTTTATTTAAAATTTCGACCTGTTTAAATACTTCATCAATTGAATAAAATAACTGAGCCCTTGGCAATAAAGTAAAATCAAAGGCACCACTTTTTATTAAACTCTCCACTGTCTTAACATTAACAACCCTTGTATTCACTTTCTCACAAAAATCAAAAATATCTTTAAATTCACCCTTTTCTTTTCTTGCTTTAATTATTTCTTCCGCGGCTATTACTCCAACATTTTTTATTGCTGCAATACCATATCTAATCATATTTTTTTCAATTTTAAAATTAACATCACTTTTATTTATGTCGGGTGATAAAATTTTTATACCGTTTTTTTTGGCATCTTCCACATATTCTGCAATTTTATCTGTTTTATCCATAACACTTGTAAGTAAAGCAGTAAAATATTCCAGAGGATATAATGCTTTTAAAAATGCAGTTCTGTAAGATAAGACAGCATATGCGGTTGCATGGGATTTATTAAATCCATACTGGGCAAACTGGTCTAATTTTTCAAAAATTGCTTCTGCTTTTTTTCTTTCAAATTTATTTTTAACTGCTCCCTCTATAAATTTTTCTCTTATTTTTTCCATTTCACTCATTTTTTTCTTTGCCATTGCTCTGCGTAAATTATCCGCTTCAGAAAGAGAAAAACCAGCCACACTGACAGCAATTTGCATAACCTGTTCCTGATAAATTGGAATTCCATACGTTTCTTTCAAAATTGGCATATCTTTTAAATCTTCAAGCCCATCAATTTTTGTTATGTTCCCTTTTTTCCTGCTTATATAATCATCAATCATTTTCATAGGTCCTGGTCTAAACAATGCTATTATTGCTATTATCTCTTCAAAAACATTCGGTTTTATTTTAATTAGAATATCCCTCATTGAATCGCTCTCCAGTTGAAAAACACCTTTAGTATTTCCTTCTGATAATAATTCATAAACTTTTTTTTCTGAAAAATCCTGGTTTTCAAAATTAATTTCTATTCCTTTATTTTTCTTGATTAAATCAATAGCATTTTTTATAACCGTTAAATTTCTTAATCCGAGTATATCAAATTTAACCAATCCAATTTTTTCAAGACATTCCATAGAATACTGTGTCATATAATTTAATTTTTCTTTCTTTTCCCCCTCTTCTGTTCTTGCAATTGTTAAAGGAACAAAATTTAATAAATTGTCAGGAGCAATAACTATACCAGCGGCATGGGTTGAATATTGTCTTATTAATCCTTCAATTTTAATTGCATATTTTATAATTTCCTGGTATTTTTCATTTTTATTATAAAATTCTGAAAACTCTTCATCGCTTAAAACATTTTCAAAAGTAATATTAATGCCTTCAGGAACCTTTTTTGCGAGTTCATCAACCTCTTTTAATGGGATGTCAAGCACCCTGCCAATATCCCTGATTGCTTGCTTTGGTTTTAAGGTTTGAAAAGTAACAATCTGAGCAACTTTTTCTTCTCCAAAATTATTTATAATAAAGTTAATTATTTCATCCCTGCCATCATCTTCAAAATCAATATCAATATCAGGCGGGGTTACCCTATCTGGATTTAGAAATCTTTCAAAAATTAAACCATATTTTAATGGGTCAATGTCTGTTATACCGAGAACATAAGAAACCAAGGAACCAGCGGCACTTCCCCTGCCAGGACCTACAAATATATTTAATTTTTTTGCATAATCAATAATATCTTTAACAATTAAAAAATAACTCGCATACCCCATTTTTTTTATTACATTTATTTCATAATCCAATCTTTCTTTAATTTCATTTGTTATATTTTTATACCTTTTCTTTACCGCCTCCCTTGTAATATGTTCAAAATATTCTTCGTAGGATAAATTTGAATCCTTTAAAGTATAAACGGGCATATAATATGATTTTTCCTTTGGGGGTTTTGGTAATTCAAAATTACATTTATTTGCAATGTCCAGTGTTGTTTCAATTGCTTTTTCATCATCAGGAAAAATTTGTTTTATTTCATCATAATTTTTAAAATAAAATTCTTTTGTTTTAAAGTGCATTCTATTGGCATTTTTTATTGTTTGTCCTGTTTGAATGCATAATAATAATTCATGAACTTTTTCATCTTCCTTGTTCATATAATGCACATCATTAGTTATTACAAGAGGTATTGATAAATTTTTGCTGAGTTCTTTTAAACCCCTGTTTATAATAATTTCTTCTTCTATGTTATGATTTTGTAATTCAAGATAAAAATTACCTTCCCCAAATGTTTTAAGATAAAATTCTGCTTCCTTTTTTGCACCTTCCAAATCATTTTGAAGTATTTTTGAAGGAATAACCCCTTTCATACATGAAGTAAGGCAGATGAGTCCTTTGGAATATCTGGCAAGAATTTCTTTATCAATGGTAGGTTTATAATACATCCCTTTTGTTGATGCAAAGGTTGAAAGTTGAATTAAATTTTTATATCCGGTATCATCTTTTACTAAAAATAGAATATGGTTTTTTTCACGGGTGTTTTTTTTTATATCGTCAACAATATAAAGTTCAATACCAATGATTGGTTTAATCCCTGCATTTATCATATCATAATAAAATTCAACAACGCCGAACATATTCCCATGGTCGGTAATTGCAACAGCAGACATATTATTTTTTTTACAGTAATCTATAATTTCATCGTTTTTGCACATTCCATCAAGCATACTGTATTTTGTATGTAAATGCAGGTGAACAAATTTGGAAATCATTTTAAAAGTAAAATCCCTTTTTAATTTATTTTATAAACCAGAACTCTTACTTTTTTACGAAAATCACTCATACTCATAACAAATGTCCATTTTTTGTTTTCAAATAGTTTTTTTACGGTTTCAGCCATATTATCCCCAAGTTCAAATATAAGATAGCCATTTTTTTTCAAAATTGAATTACAATATTTAATAAACTTTTTATAAAAAGAAATTCCCTCAATACCGGCAACTAAAGCAGTTTTTGGCTCTTTTTTTACTTCTTTTTGCAGTTTATCAATTTCGTCCTGTCTTATATAAGGTGGGTTTGAAACAATTATATCAAATTTTTTATTTTGTTCTTGTGCTTTTTTGAAAAAATCGCCGTAAATTAATTTTATTCTGTTATAAACATTATGCTTTTTTGCGTTTAATTCTGTTAATTCAATTGCTTTTTTATTTATGTCATAGCAGTATGCCATTTTTATATTTTTAACTTCTTTAAGTAAAGTTATTGCTATAACCCCTGTTCCGCATCCACAATCTGCAATTGTAATACTTTTTTTTATATCTTTTCCCAATGCTTTTACAGCATCAATTATTGTTTCAGTATCCGGTCTTGGTATAAAAACACCTTTTTTTACTATGAATTCTCTTCCGTAAAAATATTCAGATTCTAAAATATATTGCAATGGTTCGCCTTTTAGACGTTTTTTTATACTATTTTCATAAATAATTCTTATTTTTTCAGGAATTTCCTGCTTTAACATTACATATAATGTTTCTCTGGTTATTTTTAAAATATGTATGAGTATTTCTTCTGCTTCTTTATAGGCAGAATATCTATCTTTTGTAATTTTGTATAATTGCTTTCTTGCATTATTCAGGACTTGATAAATTTTCATAAATTTGCTCCTTTGGTAATTTTCGTAAAAAAAATATACCAAATTTTTTTTAAAAAGTAAATAAAAAGTTTATTAATTATTTGTTAAAATAAATTTTTTTTGGATATAAAATTAAATTTTTATTTGTTTTATTTGGATTAAATTGTTTTTCTTCAACCTTTACTTAAAGAATTGTAAAATTATATTCAATAGGTGTTATTTTTTAATTTTTAATAATTTTCTGCTTCCAAAAGTTAAAACATAAATTGCGAAAAATTTTTTAAATTTTCGTTTAATTTTTTTGGCTTATTTTATATTTTGCTGATCTTCTGAAAATATATAAACTCAAAAAGTTACTTTATTTCATATATTTTTGCTATATTTAATTTATATAATCCGAATTTTTTTACATTGTATTGCAGCAGCCATTTATAAACATGGATTGATGTGATTGTTTTTCATTAAATTTTAAAACCTATTTTCCAAAATTAATTATTACCGTGTCGTATTCTTGATTTAATTGCATCTTAATTGCCTATATTCTTTACAGAAAAAAAAATGTTTAAAATATCCCTTCTTTACATTCTAAGAATTTAAAATTTGTTTTTCGCCTATTCTATAACTATTTTTTTAAGTATTTTTGATGCAAATCCATGCCTTTTTAGTTCTCATTACCAATGAAAATATTAGACCCACAGCAATGCCACTTTCCTGCGAGGTTTTATTATTTTATTTTTGGTAGTAGGTATGCAAATATTCGTTTCTTTTAAAAACTTCCTTCAATTTTGCATTTCTACCGTGCCCTGGATAAATTATTGTATCTTTATCAAAATTCAAAAAAATTTCTAAACTTTCGTTTAATTTTTTTTCATTTCCTGTTGGTAAATCAGTCCTGCCAATTGAATCATAAAACAATGTATCGCCAGTAAATAAATTATTGCCAATTTTTACAATAATACTTCCGCTTGTATGGCCAGGGGTATGAAATACTTCAATATCATTATCCATTTTAATTAAATTCCCTTTTAAATAATTAATACCGGATATAATAATATGATTCTTAAAAAAAGATGAAAGGTTATAGGCAGGACTTTCTAAAACAATTTTTTCATTAAAATGAGCATATATTTTTGATTTATCAAAAAAAATTGCGGTTCTAATATGGTCATAATGTCCATGGGTTAAAATTATTTTATTAATTTTATTTATATCAATAACAGATTTTATTTTTTCTATTGAAATTCCTGCGTCTATTAATATATTTTGATTTTTAAATTTTATTAAATATGTGTTTTGTTCAAATTCGTCATCAGTTAATGTAATAACATCAGATTCCATTATTCAATGCTAATTGAATCAATATAAATATAGCCATCAAAATTTTTTGAATAATCACCCTGCCCTACTTTTATTCCAAATTCAACTATGTTTGCTAATTCCTGGTCCGTTATTTTGGAACCATCCCCGTATGGCGGTGGCGGTTTTATCATATCATTACAGTTAACAGTTATTTCTGTCCAAACGCCATCAACCACAACTGTTCCCTGTTTTAAATTTGTCCAGTTTCCAGGGCTTTGATACCATGCGAAATTAGGTGCACCTGATTTTACATAAAAATTTGAACCATAAGGGGTTTTTTCATCAAATGCATTCCCTGGTATCCATACATATGCCTTAATTTTTTTATTTTTAAAATTTTGTGCTGTTCCATATTTCATCGTTAAAAGCCCAGCTTTATATGGAACTGTGCCTGTGTAGTTACATTTAATTTTTAATGATTTTTTTCCTTTATATGCTCTATCAGAACTTAATTCTTTACTTATAAATGCAGCATTATCTGCTGGGATAGCATTTATAATAAATCCATAATCACTTTGCTCAAAATTAAATGTTGAGTTATCCTCTCCTCCTTTTGATAATTCAAGCGTTGCCGTAGGGTATTCTTTGATATAACCGCAATTTGAAAAAATCATTAAAACACATAACAAAAAAACAATTTTCTTCATTGTTAAACCTCCTTATTTGTATTAAATATTTAAAAAACAATAAATATAAGTAAAATTTTTATTAAAAATTAATAACCATCTTTATTTAAAATATTTGCCCATCTTATAAATTCATTCATATATGCTGTTTCTGAAGGTCTTACTTCAAATCCGTCGCCATAAACATAATTTTCATCTATAAAAAACCAGTAATTTGCTCCATCTCCACCATTTTCAAAGAAAATACGTGTCATTTCACGAATCCATTTTGCTTTTGGATATTCCTCATCATTTCTTGATATTCCATATTCCTCCATAACAACCGGTTTGCCAACGGTTTCATGCCCTTCCTTAATCCATTTTTTTATAAGCCATTCTGTTGTACTTAAAGAAAAATGGTTATGTGAATAAGTAGGATAAATATGGAAAGTGCAAAAATCAATATTTTTTGGCTTGTGACACAATATGTAGTCAGCGCCTGAATAATGGGTGCCATCATCTTTTAAAAAGAAACCTTCCAGCCCGGTGGTAACTAAATGATTTGGGTCAACTGACTTCACATAAGTAGACATTTCATCAATCCACATCGCAAGTGTCTTACTTGTCTGGTCATTTTCATCCCTTGGTTCATTGCATAGGTCATAAGCAAAAATTGTCGGGTCATTTTTGTAAATTCTGCCGTTTACGGTATTTTTTCTATTTACAATTTTGTCAATTGATTGCCTGTAGTATTTTTTACTATTTTCATCAGTCCAGAAATCATTTTTGGAAACTCCAGCCCAACCAGCAATTACTTTTACCCCACCGTAATATTCCCAGTTATCAGTAAAATGCAAAATTACTCTTAATCCATATTTATCCGCTGTATCAAGAACATAATCAAGTTCTTTATAAGCATCTTCGTTAAAATAGTCCTTGCCAATTCTAAAAAATCTATTTAAATTCCTTTTATCAACTGTATCAAAACTTTCTGCTTCTGCATTTGAGCCAACTCTGATAACTTTAAAACCAGCTTTTGCCGCTTCGCTTAAAATATAATTTATTGTTTCTTTTCCTGAATTTCTTAAGTAATAGTTACTCGTTCCTAAATACCTGTATACTCTATTTCCATCATAAAATTTTGTTCCAATTGCTTTAATAAAATTATTACTTCTTTTAAACTGAACTGCTTTAATTCGGGTTAATTTTAATGTGGTAAAACTGCTTAATTGACTTATACCACTTAAATTTCCACTTTTCGCTTTTATAAAAAATAAGTATTTTGTTTCTGGTTTTAAATCAGTTATTACAATTTCTGCTTCACCACTCACGTTTAATTTTTTTGTTTTATTTTTTAATGGTAAATTTTCTCCATAATATATTTCAACTTCTGCAGCATTTGATAAAGAAAAGCCAGCAATTGCTGATTGCTGGTCAGGTTTTATTTTAATGTTTTTAATTGAAATTGCCTGAAAATTTCTATTATTTGCTTTTGAAAAAGCAGCAATAAAAGAATCTTTTATTATTTTATTATTCAAATTAAATGCCCCTGGATAATTCGCATAGGAACCAAATCCACCATAATTATATATGATTATACTGCCATAGTTATTAAAAAATCTTTCAGCAACATAATCTATTGAATTATTGTTATTTTCTGAACTGTCTGCAAAATTTAAAATTATTGGTTTATTTATATTTAAATAAAAAAGTTTATTATTATTTTCAATATCTTTTAAAACCTTATCCATTGCCCCTGATTTTGTAAGATATATATTATATGAAATTAAATCAATATCCGGATTTAAATAATAATCATAAAAATTTATTACTTCTTCAGAAGTTAATATTTTTTTTAAATTTATTGTTACAAAATGGTTTGTATCATTCGCTTTAATAAATTTTGCCACTTCATTAATCCATTCATAAAATGTTTTATTATCAACTACTTCATTATCTGCTTCATTGCAAATATCCCATGCAAAAATTGTCGGATCATTTTTATAAATTACACCGCTTGTTGTATTTTTTCGTGTAATAAATTTTAATATAAATTTTTTAAAATATTCCCTGCTTATTTTATCCTTAAATAAAATATCATTATGGTTTCCTCCAACCCAATCCTTATAAACCTCTTTTCCGCCATATGTCTTATTATTATCCATTAAAGTAATAATTACTTTTAAACCATATTTACTTGCTTTTGCCAAAATTAAATCAACTTTTGAAAACATATTTTCATTATATACACCAAGCATATTTTCAAATGAGTATTGTTTGCTGCCGTGTGAAGATGCAAAAATTCTAATTACTTTTATTTTTGACTCATAAATTGTTTTTATTGCATTTTCTATCTCATTATTTGATAAAAATGCAAGATATGGAACATTTATGCCTGTAAAATTTACTATTTTCCCATTTTCATCAAGTATGCTTGAATTGGAAATAGAATAGCCCAAAACAAAAAATGGTATAAAAACTGATAAAATTAAACAAAATATTTTTTTCATAAATTTTCCTCCTTTTTATAGTTAAAAATATCCTTTGGCAGAAATTGTTATCATATTTTTTGTATCATCTGAATAATCCGTCAACCAGTAACCGGTAAAAGGTGATGAACCATAACTCACATTGGCAGTTATAATATCAAACAAAATTGCCGAAATTTCAGCATAAAAATTATTATGTATTTCTTCATTCATTAAAATATGCTTATAATTGGCAGTAAATTCCAGTTCTCTGAATGGCTTATATTTAATTTCAATAAAACCGGTAATCTTGGTTGCATCAATATCTTCATAGATTGCTTTTGTATTATTATAAACTGTATCACGGATGATTTCATATCTGCCCAATAATTTAGAACTTACCTTATTCCCAAAAAATGAAAGATTTGTTGATAAATTAAAAGTCGTTGTTGGCACCCTTGTATCTATTTGATTTGCTGACTTATCCTCGGCATTTCCTTCATAATTATATTTAAAATAAAAATCATAATTATAAAGTGCAAGAGATGGGTTATTTTTAAGTTCTATTGTATATGTATCTCTGCTATAAGTATCCACAATTGATTTATTTGCGTCGTATTCAAGCATTAACTGAGTATAATTTACAAAAGCAGCCCATTCAGGTGAAATTGTGGCAAGAGTTGAAAAAGGTGGAACTCCATCAAGTAAATAAGTTAAATTAAATAATTTTGCTTCACTTCCCACTTTGTAGTCCAGATTTATAAATCTACCTGAAAATTGTTCACCTATTTTTCTATAAACCGAATACATTTTAAATTCACCAATATGAATATCGCCTCTTAAATAACTTAATGATTTATCAGAAGAATTTTTGATTTCCTCAGCCACATAATTTATACTATTTTCATCTTGTAATAAATAAACCGGCTTTAAATTATCATAAGCAGATTGTAAATGTTCTCCACTTAAGCCTAATGTTAATATGTTACCAAATGGCAAGGAAACACCTGCATCGCCTCCATAAATATGTGCCGACTGTTCAACACCACCATTAAAAATATCTGGATTTATATCATAACCACGTCTTTCATTATAGTAAATTCCACCTAAATAATTCCCCTGATAAAAGTAGTCCTTTACTCTCGCACCCCATACATAGGTTGTTCCTAAATTCCATTGTTCTCTATTCCATAATGTTAATGCTGCTCCCTGATAGGATAAATTAATTGGTATTAATGTCCCTTCCAGTTTTAAACCCATATTATTTGGGCCCAAAGCATTTGTATCAATCACTGAAAATGTGTCATCAAAAACATTTATCGGTTCACCGCCAAAAATTGTTAATTCATTGCCATAGCCCCTTAAAATTAAATTTAAAGAATTGACTTCTAATTTTGAATTTGAATCATAGTAATATGTTCCCCTTAAAGTCACTTTACCTGTAAAAAAGTCCCCTGGATTTAATTCTATGTTTATATCCTGTTCAGAATAGCCATCGGCAAGAACAGGGGATGTTAATTCTTCACCCCATCTTATATTGTCAACATAAAGAGTTCCCTCATAAGTATTTGAAAAAATTAAATAAATATATTTAATTTTATCTCTGTTTTTTAATTCTGTTATATTTCTAAAACCGGTTTTTTCATTTTTCCATTTTTTTGAAAGTAAATCAATTTTTATATTTTTGTTCCAGCCAGGATATAAAATTATCTGTTCTGTTTCATTCCATAAATCAGAATTATCTACAAATGCCACAGAAACTTTCATTGCTGAGCCGGGATTATAAACATCAAATGTAAAATATCTAAAATTTGTTGTGTTTATTAAGGAAGGAGAAGTATAAAGACATCCGATTTTTACATTTTTATCTTTAAAAGTTATTTGCATCGATTTTTCGCCTTCTGATGCATATTTATTTGAAATTGAAATCTGGGCAGCTCCCCAGCCCGCAACATCAGCTGCTTTCCAGTTATTTATTCCTTTTTCAAATGTACCTTCACCGGTGCCATAATCCCATACTGTATATTGTATTGGTTCAAAAACAAGTTTTGTATTATTTTTAAAGGTTGGACCAATGTATTTACCAGGTTCTCCTATAAAATTTCTACGCGCCAATTTTATATCTGACATATAAATTTCGCCTTCGGCAACTCTGTCCGGAAAAATGCTTATTATAATCTGTCTTATATCATCTCTCGCAAAAAGATTATCAGTGTAATTCCAGTTTGAAAGTGATGATTTAAAAGAAGGACTTATGAAATCAAAAAATATGTCCTTGTTCCAGCCAGGTGCAACCGGAATCTGTTTTGATTCATACCATATTTCATCTTCACCTATTTTAAAAGCAATAGTTATTTTAACGGCATAACTTAAAGGATTGTAAATGTCAAATTTTATACCCACAGCATTACTGAAATCAATTTGCCCAGAATAATTATACATCGCTTTTTCATAAGGACTTAAGGTATTAAATTTTAATTGCATCCCGTGAATATTTTCACCACCAAATCCAATTGCTGGTATTGCAGCAAGTGCACCGGAACCAGCTGTATCTGGCACCCAGTTCACGCCTTTTTCAAAGCTGTTCCAAGGATAATATGCAACTTCCCCAATATCAAATTGAAGTAGCCCTGCTAATTTTGCTTTATCGGTTGTAGTCATCCTGACATTATCAATTAAAACATTTCCTTTACCCATTTCTGGCGGAAAAATAACAAAGCATACTCTTTTGGTCTTATCAAGATTTTCAGGAGAGGTAGTATAATTCCATTTGGAATTTTCATTTTTCCAGTTCTTTTTTTTAAAGTTTATCGTAATATCTTTATTCCAACCCTTTTTTAATTTTTTTATTGGTGATTCCTGCCATACCCACTTATCACCTGTAGATAAAGCACAGCACATATTTGCTGAAAAATCAAATGGCGAATAAATATCTGCCTTTATTTCATATACATCTGTTAAATCAGCAGAACCTTCTAAATAAAATACTGCATTCTGCCCGGGCATTTTTAAATCAAAATTTGCTTTCATAGCACTAACACCGTCAGTCGCAATTCCAGAAAATTTTTCAACATCTGTTGCACATGACCAATCAGCAGCAGCAAACCATCTAATTTTACCTTTTTCAAAACTATCAATTGTAACAGTTGTTAAATTTTCAGGCCTTTGTGCTGGCAGTAAATTTCCTATATTAATTCCCCTTATCATTACATTATCCAGATAAATTATTCCATCTGTTGCATTATCGGGCTCTATTAAAATACCAAACCTTCTTACCTGATTTATATTTTTAACTTTTGTATTGTATTTACCTTCTGAACCAAAAATTGGAGCAGACAAATCAAATGTGATATTTTTGTTCCAACCGGGTTTCAATCGTTTCCTTATACTTTCATGATATAACCAGTTATCCCCTGTTTTAATCATTAAACAAATGTTCATACCTGTAAGTGATGAATTGTAAATATCAAATTTAATTTCTTTAATCCCGCTTAAATCACCAGAATCAAAAAGTTGAATGACTCCCTGATGCCCTTTTCTTTCTGCATTTAATTTTATTTCAAGTGACTTCTCGCCTTCAGTTACAAAATCATTTGAAATAACTGGATTTGACAATGAATTTTTTGCCCAATCATCTGTTGTCCATTCTATTTCATCCTCAAAACCATACCATAAATAGAATTTATTCGGATCAATATAATTTTCAGAAATTATTAAATTTTCCCATAAAAGAAAAATAATGAATAAAAACAGTTTAATAAATTTTTTCATATTCATTCCTCCTTTATTTTTTTTAAATTATACACGAAAACGCTTTCAAAGTCAAGATACTTTACCATAAAACATTCCCGTTTTTATCAAGTTTAGTTAAAAAAATGTCGCCTTTTAAATCAGAAAAAGAAGTTGTTCCTGTTGCATAGATATTATAATTATCATCAACTATTAATGATGAGCAGGTGTCTGTTCTTTTACTTGCTAAAATTTTATACCATAAAGTATTTCCTTCTTTATTTAATTTAATAACATATACATTTTTATCGCATATACCATAACATGTTTTTGTTCCACATAAATAAATGTTTTCTTCTTTGTCCTGAAATAATTTAAAACCAACTTCTAAATTTGAAGCAGGAAAAACTTTTGTCCATAATGAATTGCCATTTGCATCTATTTTAAAAAGTAATATATCAGTACCAAAACCCCTTGCAGTAAAAGAAGAAGTATTCCCTGCAATTAAAATATTTCCATCTTTTGTTTTTAAAGCAGATATACCTATATCATCTCTTATTCCACCGTATGTTTTTGCCCACAAACAATTTCCATTACTATCAACCTTTAGAATATATATATCGGTTTTTCCAGAGCCGAAAGAACTTGTATATCCAGTTAATAATAAATTATCATTGTCGTTAATTATACTATATGAAATATCCCAGTCCTTTCCACCATAAAATTTTTCCCAGATTAAATCACCTTTATGATTTATTTTAAACAAATAAATATCTGACTTTTTTTCTTTATCGCTTGCATAACCGCAAACCAAATAACTTTTACCATTTTGAATTATATCATAAGCATAATCAAAATTGTCATCCCCGTATGTTTTTTCCCATATTTTTTCCCCATTTAAATCAGTGCAAATAATATATGCGTCAGTGGTTGATAAACCATCATAATCGGTCCCGCCTACCATAAATATTTTATTATCTGATATCAAAAGGGATATAATACTTTCATTTCCAGTATAGCCAAAAGTTCTTCCAAATAACATTTTTCCATTTAAATCGGTTTTTATTAAATATGCATCTGTGCCACCAATCCCATACGACTGCGTATCGCCGCATAAAAAGATAAAATTTTTAAATTTTCTTATATTCCAGCCCTTTTCAAGTAAATTTCCACCATAGGTCTTAAAATTCATTTCTATGTAATTATCTTTTATTTTTTCTGGTAAATTTGGTTTTTTATATAAAGTAAAAAAAATAATTATTCCAAATACAATGGCAGTTATAACTTTTATTGCATATATATTTCTTTTAATTTTTTCAGCGTCCATTAAATCACCTTATAAAAAAACTCCATAACAAATAAATCTCAATCTCCAGTAATTTTTATTTAATGAGTCAATTCTAACACTTTTTCCAATTGAAGGCGAGTGAATAAATTTACCATTACCAATATAAATTCCAACATGGTCTGGAATACTAAGCAATTTAACTGAAAAAAATACCAAATCTCCTTTTTTTGGATTGCTGTATATTTTTGCTGCCTTATTATACTGTTCCATAACTGAACGTGGTATTTTTATTCCTGCTTTAAAATAAACATATTCTGTAAATCCAGAACAATCAAAACCTGTTTCTAAATCATCACTGCCTGGTATGTAATCAATCCCTAATAAACTTAATGCAATTTTTACAATTTCTTCCCTTTTAAAAATTTTTATTACATCTCTTTTTACATCAATTGTAGAGACATTTTTAATATCAGTGGCAAAAATAATACTATAAAAAAATAAACAAATTAAAATTATTTTAAATAAGTACCGCATCCCGCATATACCTTTTCCCAGTAAGGATTTGATAATTCATCAATTCTGACATTTTTTCCACTTGAAGGCGAATGAATAAATTTATTATTACCAACATATATACCAACATGTGAGATTTCATTTTTTTCTATTGAAAAAAATACCAAATCACCTAACTCAAGTTCATTTTTATTTATTTTTTTTGACCTTGCATATTGTTCCTTTGCCGTTCTTGGAATATTTATACCCGCTTCTTTATAGGCATATTGAACAAGACCTGAACAATCAAAACCATAATGCGGGTCCTGAACTCCGTATCTATATTTTTTATTTAAAAAATTTTTTGCATATCTTACGATTACTTCCCTTTTATTCTGTGCTGATTCTTTTAAAGAGGCACAGGATATAAAAAAAATTAAAATAATAATTATAGATAAAATGGGCTTTTTTTTCATTTCATATTGTCAATCAATCTAAAACAGTTTAAGTCCTGTCCTAAAATTGATTTTATATAATTATTAATTACTATATTTGCATTATCCATAAGTTCAAAATCAATATCCTGCGAGTATAAATTTATTGTTTTATCAATTTTTAATATAAAATCCTGAATTTTTTTTGATATATTCAAGTTCTCATAATATTTCAAATTATTAATTATATTAAAACCTGTATATTTTAATAATTTGATTTTAAAAAAAAGTTCCAAAAAATCAAGGGATATATTGCTCTTTTCATTAAGTAATTCAAATATATTTTTTGTAATATCATATAATTCCCTGTTTGCATCTTCTGGTTCCACAAATTTATTAATTAATTGAACTATCAGATAGCCCAAAAAAATTTTATTCATAGAAGTTCTTATATTTTCATATATTTTAACTGGTTTTGCCTGAATAAGTTTAAAAAATTTTAAATTGTTATTACGCTTAATCAAATAATAGTTATTTAAAGAAAAAACCTCTAAAGTTGTTTTTAATTTACTTGTAATTTTTTTTGTCCCTTTTGCTTTTATAAAAATTTTCCCATATTCTTTAGTGAAAATTATTGCTGTTTCATCGGTTTCCAAACTCGTATATCGTTTAATTACAAATCCCTCTGTTTTTAATTCAAACATACTTTATCCCCGAAAATTTATGCTTTATGTCAATAATATCCTTCATAAAATTGAAAGTCAGATAATTTTCCTGAAAAAGTAAAATTTAAAAATAAAATAATAATAAATATAATTAAAACTACAAAAATCCCTATCCCCATCAAAATAAAACAATTTTTCCCAAAATTTTTATTTTCAGTGCTGGATTGAGAAAAAAATATTGAGCCAAATAAAAAGCCAATTACTGGATTCAATATAGATAAAATGTAAACTAAAATTTTTATTATACCTTGTGGTGGTTTAAAATCATTATTTACTTTCTGCTCGGTATTTGAAGAATAATTATAAATTGGTTGCGTTTCGGCATCCAAAGTATAATCATTATTTACTTTATGTTCAATGCGTGAAAAACAATTTTCGCATACATATTTATTATCTATATAATATCCACTATTTTCTTTTATCAATTTACCGCATTGCGTGCAGGTAGCAATAAATCTTTCTTCTGGATTTTCTTTTTTTCTTATTTTTCTCATAATTTACTTCCTGAATTATTTTAATATGTTCTCAAGTTTTAGAAGTTTAATTTTCCATTCCAATCCATTATGATAACCACCAATTTCGCCATCGCTTTTTATTACCCTGTGGCATGGAACAATTATTGGGACCCTGTTTGAATTTAAAATCCTGCCAATTGCTCTTGACATTTTTGGCAAATTTAATTCATCACTTATTTGTTTATATGTTCTTGTTTCACCATAGGGTATTTTTCTAACTATTTCAAATACATGCTGCGAAGTTTCTTTATATCTGGACAAATCAACTTTTATATTAAAAAAATCAACTTTTTCACCTTTAAAATATTCACATATTTTTTCTTTTGCCTGCTTTAAAATTTCATCTTCCTCTTCTTTTGCATAAGGATATATTTTTCTCATCCTATTTACAATATCAAGCATATTTTCCTCTGGCAAAAATAATTCAACAATACCATTAGTACCTGCAACCAACAAAGAATAACCCATTTTTGTTAAAAAAGCGGAAAATTTTAATGATGGCTTTTCATTAACTGATGATAAATTATCAAAGTCCTTTAACTGTGTGAATGTTTCCATTTTTTACCTCAAAAATTCATATACTGAAAGCAGTCCAATCAATATTTGGAAAAATATTATCCTGCCATTCTATTCTTGCTAAATATTGTTCATCCACATTTGCTGTTTTTATCATATCATATAATTTATTAAATCTAAAAACGTGATTAACTGTTCTTCTTGCTGCGTATTCATACATTGTTTGTGTTTTCATTATGAATGCCCAATCGCTGCTCTGGGCAAGCAAAACTTCCCTTGCCGCCTGTTTTAAAATTCTTTCCTGTAATTGATTTAATGGCTTATATTTAAAAGTATTTACAAGTTCTATCATTTTTTCATATATTTTATGTAAATGTCTGTAAATCCAGTCATTTTCTCCTGACAGCCAAAACTCTGCATATCCCTTATACCCCCATGATGAAAAAGAAGGGGTTAGTACCTGATTTTTAGGATATTTTTCTAAATATTCAGAAGGAGTAATTAGTTTAATTGTTTGCTGGTCATAAAAAATTTTTCTAATAAGAAAATCAAGAAAATATGGACCTTCATACCACCAGTGTCCAAAAAGTTCTGCATCATAAGGTGCAACAATTATTGGCTGTCTTTTCATTAACTTTGCAAGATATTCAACCTGTTTTTCTCTATTAAACATAAAATTTCCAGCATGTTCTGCTGCTTTATTTAATGCAGCATTGTAATCGTATGGTTGTTTGTGTCCTAAATCAACCCTGCCAGTAATTTTGTAGTATTTTATTCCGGTATTAATTCTTATACCACTTTCATGAATATATGGCCTAATATAGTTATAATCTAAATCATATCCAATATCTCTGTAAAATTCTCTGTAATTATAATCTCCCGGATAGCCCTCTTTTGCACTCCAGACCTGTTTTGATGACTCCATATCACGAGCAAAAGCAGCAACTCTGGATTTGCAATAAACAGGTGAAAATATTCCATACTTTGGTCTTGGTGTTCCATAAAGTATTCCATGTGTATCGGTTATAAAGTATCTTATGCCATATTTTCTAAGTACTTCATCATCTCCGGGATTGTATCCGCATTCCGGTAACCAGATACCCCGGGGTCTTCTTCCTAAATTTTCAATATAATGGTCTACGGCAACTTTAATCTGAGCATTAACAACTTCTCTGTAAAGAGAAAGCGGTAAGAACCCATGGGTCGCCCCGCAAGTTATTATTTCAAGTTTACCTGCATCCTGAATTTGTTTGAATCCACTAACCAAATCTCTTTTGTATTTTTCTTCAAATACATATCTGGCATTGTAAAATTTTTCTCTATACATTATTGCCGTTCTATTAAAATGCGGTTCGAACTGTGTTCGTATAACTTCTTTTTCAATAAGTTCTATTAATTTATTTATATGATTTAAATATCTTTCCTGCAGAAGCGGGTCTCTTAACATTGAAATTAAAGGTGGGGTTAATGACATTGTTATTCTAAAATCAACACCGTCTTCTATTAGTTTATTAAAAATATTTAATAATGGAATATATGTTTCAGTGATTGCTTCAAAAAGCCAGTTTTCTTCTAAGGCGCTGTTATATTCCGGATGCCTAACAAAAGGCAGATGTGCATGTAATATGAGTGCTAAATAACCAGAAGGTTCTCGCATATTATTAATTATTCTGTTTTCCTTTCGACAGTGATTTTAATTGAAATTTTATCCTTGCCATCATTTGATTCAGCTTCAACAGGAATTATTAAGTTGGTGTTTGGAAGGTGATATCTTAAAGAAAAGGAACCATCTGGATTGATTTTTATTGGTTCCCCTTTTACTTTTAATTTTGCGTTTTTTTCGGTTGCGCCATAAACAATTAATTCTGTATCAACAACAAGAAAAAAACCCTTATTTTCTTCTGGTTTTGGCGAAGGACTGCTGAAACTGCTAACACTTTCTGATGATAAATTCATTTCTAAAAAACTTCTAAAGCCCTCTGAAGAGCCAAATTTCCCACCGCCAGATAATCTAAATAATTCATCAAAATCTTCATCCACAACCATCCATTCTTCGTCGGTTATATTTGATACTTTATCTCTCGGGGTTGTTACTGCATTTGACCGCGCAAGTAAAATAAAATGTCCATCTGCAGTTTTAAAACCAATATCAGTTATATATGACCTTCCTGCCTCCCAGACGTTTATATACCAGTTATTTGCATCACCTGTGATTTTTATATCATTAAATTTATGTGCATTATTACCATTAAAAATAATATCAGTTACATCATATATGCGTAAAATTAAATCATAATTTCCCCATTCTGGTTTTATTTCTTTTCTTTTGTTATTAATTAATTCTTCTGATAAATCCCAGTAAGCATAGCACCAATAAGGATCACGGACAAGCAAAACAATTTTATTATCACCATATTTGGTTTGTATCTGACTTTCGTCAATTACTGCTTTTTTTTCTTCGTATTTTATTATCTTTTCCCCATTTTTTTTATCCATTTGAGGTGGATAAAATTTTGTCGCTTCCATTTTACTTTGTTCCATTGTATCAACTGGTTTTGTTTCTTTAATTATTTCTTTTTCAGTTTTACCTTTTTTTACCTGTTTTTTTGATATTGTTACTTTTTTAGCAGAAATTTGTCTTTTATTTTTTTGTTTCTTTGTATTTAACTCTTTATCGCTCTCGCCCTTATCTTTTTTTATTTTTTTCATTGCCATAAATAATTACCTCCTTTGTTATAAATAATTAATTTTGCTCACGCCTTAATAAAAATATTTTAAAATTTATTGATTTATATTAGGTTACGTTTTTAAAAATTCTATGAGTTCTTTCCCGGGTTTAAATTTAACAACTTTTTTCGCAGGGACTTCAACTTTTTCCCCTGTTTTAGGATTGCGAGCAATTCTTGCCTTTCTTTCTTTTGCGGTAAATGAACCCAAACCAGTTAACGAAACCTTTTTCCCTTCTTTAAGGGCTATTTGTGTAATACTAACAAAATTATCAAGAACTTTCTCAATATCTTTTTTTGGCAGTGCCACATTTTCTCCTATTTTGTCAATCATTTCTATTTTTGTCATATATCATCCCTCCTTTGTTTTTTATAATTTATCAATAAAATTACAAAATGTCAAGCAATTTTAATGCTAACCAGTTTATCAACAACCTTTTTTTCCTGAAAAAAACTATAGCGATTTTTATGTTTTTAAATATCAATCATCTTGGTATTTAGCCATTAATTTTTTTGCAACAAAAGGGCTAACAAAATTACTAACATCTCCACCGTAACTTGCAATTTCTTTTACTGCCGAAGAAGATATGTAAAGATATTTTTCTTCTGGCATTAAATATATTATCTCTATATTCTGCGATAGTTTTTTATTTAATAAAGCAAGCTGAAATTCATATTCAAAGTCAGATATAACCCTTAATCCACGGATTACAATATTTATTTCTTTTTCTTTAAGATAATCAACAAGAAGCCCAGAAAAAGCCTCAACTTTTACATTTTCTAAATTTTTTAGTGAATTTTTTATCATTTCTACCCTTTCCACTTGGGTAAACAATGGCTTTTTGTGTTTGCCATTTGAGACAGCTACTATAACTTCATCAAAAAGTTTTAATGCTCGCTTAATAATATCAATATGACCATTTGTAATAGGATCAAATGTGCCTGCATAAACTGCTTTTCGTTTCATAATTTGAAAATCTCCTTTTATTTTGTTAAATTTAAAAATGCTTCATAAGTATTTTGCATAAGCATTGCTCTTGTCATTGGTCCAACACCACCCGGGACCGGTGTTATAAAAGCAACTTTTTCTTTTACATTTTCAAAATCAACATCCCCGCATAATTTATTATTTTCATCTTTGTTCATTCCAACATCAATAACTATTGAACCTTCTTTTACCATATTTTTTGTTATCATTTTTGCTTTTCCAATTGCAGCAACTAAAATATCAGCTGTTTTTGTTATTTCAGATAAATTTTTAGTTTTTGAGTGACAGATAGTAACTGTTGCATTTGAATGCATTAAAAGAATTGCCATTGGTTTCCCAACTATGTTACTTCTACCAACAATGACTGCATTTTTTCCTTCAATTAAAATCCCTGTTTGTTTAATTAAATGTAGGCAGCCCTTAGGTGTGCAAGCAACCATTGAATAGTCCCCGGTTAAAAGTTTTCCCATATTTACAAAAGTAAATCCATCGACATCTTTTTCAGGCAAAATTGAATTTGTAATTTTTATTGAATTTAAATGTTTTGGCAATGGCAACTGCACAATAATACCATGAATTTTCTCATCATTATTTAATTTATCAATTAAAGAAAGAATTGTGCTTTCCTGGGTTTCTTCAGGTAATCTGTGAACCTCTGAATAAAATCCAATTTCTTTACAGTCCTTTTCTTTATTGTTTACATAAATTTTTGACGCAGGATTTTCACCAACCAAAATTACTGCAAGCCCTGGTTTTTTTTCTAAATTTAAAATTTTTTTTCTTATTTCATCTTTTATTTTTTCTGCTTCTTTTTTTCCATCCAGTATTTGCGCCATATTCCACCTTTTTAGGTTTTTTTATTATTATATAAAAAAAAATAAAAAAATAAAGGGAATAATTTATCCTGAAAATCGCGATAGCGATTTTCAGGATAAAATCAAAATATAAAAATATATTTAAAAACAAACAAAAATTATAAAAATTTTTTTAATTATTTACTATTGGGTGATTTAAAAATAAAATTTTTCTCTTTATTTTATTATATTTTTAACCCCAAAATCGCCTCTATCGCGATTTTGAGGTTTATTAAGATGTATCGCTGATAGTGATAGCAGGTTTTTATAAAATATAAAGTAAATTTTTTTGCTTTTCTTTTTTTATATTAATAAAATCTTCTATTCCCCTTTTAAAAGCTATCCATTACACACATCTTTAGATTTAGCCCGTGGCAGGCAGCCAGGCAATTTTTTGAATGAAATCAGGAAGTTTTGGGGCTATATTCTTGTGACCTGTTATTAAAGTGCAAGCTGGAATTTCAAGTGCATAGGTTTCCCGCGTCAGCCGAGTGTCCCGCTTTGTTTTTGTACCACCAAAAATCCAACCCATGTTAATTGCAAATTCAGGCATTTTCTGATTTTAAATGAAAAAAATTGAATGTGCTGCCTGCCACGGGCTAACTTGTAGGTAATGGTTATTTTCTTAAGTCAGATTAAAAAGGCATTTTTAATCCATTATGTATTTTTTTATTCTGATTCTACCTATCGTAACTGAGTGATTACATTAAGATGTATCGCTGATAGTGATAGCAGGTTTTTATAAAATATAAAGTAAATATTTTACTCCATTTTTCTAGTATTAATTATTTAAAAAAGTGGTGTTAAAAAATTTTTCGCTATATCAATTTTTATGAATTTATTTTCCATTTTTTTTATATTTTTATCCCAAAAATCGTATTTTATCGCAATTTTTGTATGTAATCAGATTTTATTTTACCTTTGGGACTAAATGCCCGTCAGTAAAATCAATTTCTATGGTATTCCCTGGTTTTATTTTGCCTGAAATTATAAAAACCGCTAAACCATTTTCAATATCTTTTTGTATTAATCTTTTCAAAGGCCTTGCCCCAAAATTTTCATCATACCCTTTTTCTGCTAAATATTCTTTTGCCTTTTGTGTAAGTTCTACTTTTAAATTCTTTTCTTTTAATCTTTCATTTAACCTGTCAATCTGTAAATCAACTATTTTCAATATTATATCTTTTGTTAGTTTTCTAAAAATTATTATTTCATCAATTCTATTTAAAAACTCGGGCTTAAAATATTTTCTTAATTCTCGCATTATTGTTTCATCCAATTCAACTTCTGTATTATCTCTTTCTATAATAATATCAGTTGCAATATTTGAGGTCATTATTATAACTGTGTTTTTAAAATCAATTAGATTACCTTGTCCATCTGTTAATCTGCCTTCGTCTAAAACCTGTAAAAGTATGTTAAAAACATCTGGATGTGCTTTTTCTATTTCATCAAGTAATATGATTGAATAAGGGTTTCTTTTTACTTTTTCTGTTAATTGTCCACCTTCTTCATAGCCAACATATCCCGGTGGTGCTCCAATTAATTTTGCAACTTCATGTTTTTCCATAAATTCTGACATATCGAGACGTATCAATGACTTTTCATCATTAAATAAAAATTCAGAAAGTGCTTTGGCGAGTTCAGTTTTTCCAACACCGGTTGGTCCTAAAAATAAAAAGGTTCCGAGCGGTCTCTGTGTTTCTGAAATTCCTGCCCTTGCCCTGATTATTGCATTTGAAACAGCTTCAACCGCTATATCCTGTCCAACAACCCGTTTTTTTAGAGTGGATGCCATATTTAAAAATTTTTCTGTTTCTGCTTCTAACATTTTACTAACGGGTATTCCAGTCCATTTTGAAACTGTTTGTGCTATGTCTTCTTCGTCAACCTCTTCTCTTAGCATCAGTCCATCTTTTGCAATTTCGGCAAGTTGCTGCTCATATTCTTTTAATTTTTTATTTAATTCAACCATATCGCCATATCTTATTCTTGCCACTTTTTCAAAATCTCCCTGTAATTCAAGTTTTTCTTCTTCTATTTTTTTTCTGTCAATTTCACTTTTCACACTTCTTATTTTTTGTATTATTTCTTTTTCTTTATTCCATTTTTCTTTAAGTTTTTCTTCCTTCTTTTTTAATTCTTCAATTTGCCTGTTTAACTCTTTTAATTTTGTATCTGATGCTTCATTCACAGTTTCTTTTTTCACTGCTTGCCTTTCTATTTCGAGGCGTCTTAATTTTCTTTCAATTTCATCAATTTCTGCTGGCATACTTTCAATTTCCATTTTTATTTTTGAAGCTGTCTCATCTATTAAATCAATTGCTTTGTCAGGTAAAAATCTCCCCTGTATATATCTTGCAGACAGAGTTGCAGCAGCAACAATTGCCGAGTCCTTTATTCTAACCCCATGATGAACTTCGTATTTTTCTTTTAAGCCACGAAGTATTGAAATTGTATCTTCTACTGTTGGTTCTTTTATCATAATTGGTTGAAATCTTCTCTCAAGAGCTTTGTCCTTTTCAATATACTGCATATATTCTTTTATCGTGGTTGCTCCTATTAAACGTAATTCTCCGCGTGCGAGGGCTGGTTTTAATATGTTCGCGGCATCCATTGAACCCTCTGCTTTGCCTGCGCCAACAAGGGTATGCAATTCATCTATGAAAAGGATTATTTTACCATCCGAATTTACAACTTCTTTTACAACTGCTTTTAATCTATCTTCAAATTCGCCACGATATTTTGTCCCAGCAATTAAAGCACTTAAATCAAGAGCAATGACACGTTTGTCTTTTAAATTTTCCGGTACATCTCCTTTAAAAATTCTTATTGCAACACCTTCGGCAATTGCTGTTTTACCAACACCTGCCTCGCCTATTAGAACAGGATTATTTTTGGTCCTTCTTGATAAAACCTGCATAACCCGTCTTATTTCTGCATCACGACCTATGACAGGGTCCAATTTCCCTGATGCAGCCCGTTCAACTAAATCTATGCCATATTTTGATAAAGCCCTGTATTTATCTTCTGGATTCTGGTCAGTTATTCTATGCCCGCCCCTTAATTCACGCATAGCATTTAAAATTATTTCTCTGGTTAATTTATAATTTTTTAATAACTGTGTTAAATCTGAATTTTTCATTTCAGTCATTGCCAAAAGAAAATGTTCGGTATTTATATATTCATCCTTTAAATCATTTGCTTCTTTTATTGATTGATTAAGTAAATCATTAAATTCTCTTGAAGGATAAATTTCAGATACCCCACTTACTTTTGGTAATTTATTAATTAAATTGTCTAAATCTTTATTTAATTTTGCAGTATCAATCCCTATTTTTTTAATAATCTGGAAAATTATACCTTCCTCATCAGCAAGCATTGCCTTTAAAATATGCTCCGGCATAATTTGCTGATTAGAATTTTCAGATGCAATATTATATGAATTCCTTAACGCTTCTTGAGCTTTTATTGTTAATTTATCAAAATTAATCATAATTTTAATGTGGCTGGGGAGGTAGGATTCGAACCCACGATACAGGGACCAAAACCCTGTGCCTTACCGCTTGGCCACTCCCCAAATTTTATTGAAAGATTTTGGTTTATTATTGTGCGCGCGTTCCTGATTCTTCTAAAAATTTTTTGTATTCATTCAGGACTTTGTTTTCAATAATTTTTCTCATTTCATTGTTTAAAGGATGCGCAACATCTTTAAAAGTCCCGTTTGCAAGTTTTCTGCTCGGCATTACTACAAACAATCCTTTTCTTCCATCTATAATCTTAAGCCCTCTTACAACAAAAGAAGAATCAAAAGTTATACTCGCAAATGCTTTTAGTCGACCCTGTTCAACATCTTTTGATTTTTCCCTTGAACTCATCGGGAAAATTTTAACTTCTGTAATTTCCATTGCTCACGCCTCCTTAAAAATGTGAGTTAAAAATTAAAAAAAATTATATAGAACTGGCAAAGTAAATAGAGCAATTTTTTAATTTTCTTTTTACTGTTTTAAAACATGAAATTGCTTCTTTTTTTGTTTCAAATAACGCAAAAATTGAAGAACCACTTCCGCTAAGTGAAACTTTGCCATTATTTGAATATTTTTGCAATTCTTTTTTAATTATTTTAAGAACATTATACTTTTTTAATAAGACATTTTCAAAATCATTATAATTTAATTTACTCTTATTAATTATAATATTATTTTTATTATAAGTCAACATTTTTTTTGCTTGTTTATCATACCAATTGTATGCATCCTTTGTAGAAATTTTTAATTCAGGAACGACAATTATATACCAGTATTTTTTTTTATTGGAAACAGGTCTAATGCAATCGCCTTTTCCAGATACATAAGCTCTTTTCCCATAAATAAAAAAAGGAACATCTGAACCCAATTTTTTTGCAAGTTCTAACAATTTCTTCTTTGTTAAATTCAAATTAAATATCTTATTTAATGCAATTAAAGTGATTGCTGCATCAGAACTACCACCACCAAGCCCAGAACCATCTGGTATATTTTTATAAAAAGTTATTTTTATACCTTTTTGTATATTTTTTAATTCATAAATTAATTTTGCCGCTTTATAAATAAGATTTTTTTCTTTTTTTATCTTTAATTTTTTTAATTTATCATCTATAAAAATTCCTTTTTTATTAATAATTTTAAAATCTAACCTATCATATAATGAAACAGGGTCAAATAATGAATATATGAAATGATAACCATCTTTTTCATCCTTACCTGTAATTTTTAAAAAAAGATTAATTTTTGCAGGTGCTAAAAAAATCATTTTTGCCCTTTTTCAATTTTTTGTAATTTTTCTAAAATTACATTTTTTCTATCAGAATCAAATTTTAATGCCTTATTAAAATAGTTCTTTGCTTCTTCTTGTTTCCCAAGTTTTAAATAAACATCAGCAATATGTTCATATATTACAGGGTCCTCCTTTTCGTCTTTTTTTAATTCTTCCACTGCCCGTAAAAGTTCTTTTAATGCTTTATCATACATTCCCTTTTTATAATAAACCCAGCCCAAGCTATCAATAAAATAGCCATTGTCTTTTTCTAAATCAAGCGCCTTTAAAATAAGGGTATATGCTTCATCCAAATTTCTACCCTGTTCTGCATAGGTATATCCAATATAATTATATGCATCGGCATTTTTAGGATTTAATTTTAGGACCTCCTGAAATGCTTTTATTGAATTTTCAAAATCTTTAATTTTGTCATAAGCAATGGCTAAATTAAAATACGCCTTTTCAGAGTCAGGGAATTTTTTTACCGCCTTTAAATAAATATCAATTGCTTCATTATACTGTTTATTATCATTATATGCTGAGCTAAGAAGAATATAAAAATTCAAATCATCTGAATTTTTTTCCAGTGCTTCTTCAAAAATTTTAATTGCCGTGCCAAGTTTGTTTTGCTCTTCATAAATATAACCAATATGATAATAGGCATTTATAAAGTCGGGCTTTTTTTCTATTATTTCATTAAATTTTTTTACTGCATCTTCATACAATTGCATATTTTCTAAAGTTAATGCAAGATAATATTTATTTAAAAAATCATCCCCTTTTTCTTTTTCCACTTTTTCGAATTGCTTCTTAGCATTTTTATAGTCCTTTATTCTATAATAAATAGTTCCAAGGGTAAAAATTAATTTTACATTATCTTTATCAGATTTTAAATATTCTTTTACAAAGTCAATTGCTTCTTTATTTTTATTATTTTTTAAATATAAATCAATTATATTCCCAATTACCTGATAATTATCCTGCTTGTATTTTAAAAATTCTTTATATATTTCTATTGCGTCATCAATTTTTTCCATCATTTCATAACTTCTGCCAAGTGATAAATATGCATTAAAATAAAGTGGGTTGATTTCTATTGCTTTTTTAAAATATTCAACTGACTTTTCATAATCGCCTTTTGCACTGTATAACAAGCCAAGATTGTAATTTGTTGACTCTTTATCTGGTTCAAGGGACAAATTTTTTTTAAAATAATTTTCTGCTTCATCCAGTTCATCTGATTTGAATGCAATTACTCCTAAATAAAAGTATGCTTCTGCATAGGTTGGTTCTATTTGAATTATTTTTTCCAGCAATTCCTTTGCTTCTGTGTATTTTTCTGCTTCAACCCTTATTCTTGCTGCTAAAAATAAAATATCAGTATTTTCCGGGTCTTCTTTTAATGCTTTTTCTATTGTATCAATTGCGGCTTTTTCTTCGCCTTTATCACTGTATAAATATGCAATTTCCTTGTAAATTTCACCGGGCGAATATGAATATTTTGAACTCACATTAAAATATTCTATTGCATTATCAACATCTCCCTGTAATTCCGCAAGGTAACCATAGGAATAATATAAATAAGATATTGCACTTTGATAAGGATTTCTTTGAATTTCAAAAACTTTTTTTGGTTTTTCAGAAGCGCCTTTTGTTGTAATTGTTGCACAATCTTGAAATATAAACAAAATAAAAATTGAAATAATAAAAAATATTATTTTTTTCATAAAACTTCAAATTTTTTATCCGTTAATCTTAATCTTTTACTTGTAATTCTTAATAATGCCATCAGTATTTTTGCTGCTATTTTCGGGTCTGAATCGAGCATTTCATTAAAACTATTTTTTGTAATGACAATGAGTTTTGAATCCATACTTGTCCTGCCAGATGCTGAACGTGGTTCTTCATCTATTAATGACATTTCTCCAACAATTTCCCCAGGCCCTATATTCGCAATTAACTTTTCACCAGTTTTTGTTTTCTTAAAAATGTCAACACCGCCTTCAAGCACAATATAAAGAATTTCACCAGGCATTCCTTCAACAAATAAAATGGAACCGGCTTTATATTGTTTTTCAAAAACCTTTTTTGCAACTATTCCTAATTCATGCTCATTTAAATTTTTAAATATCTGCAGATCTTTTAATTTTTCTAAATCAACTGGTTCGGGCATAATTTATCCTTTTTAAATTATATTTCTATTTCCCAGCTTTCCTGAATTGCAAATGTATTTGCAAAACGCATCTGTGCATTTTTCTGTATTTTATCTATGAAATCATCATCGTGTTCAGGAGCATGATGACAAAGATGTAATTCTTTTATATTTGCAAGTTGTGCAATTTTTATTCCTTCATCATAAGTTGAATGCCCCCATCCGACATATTTTGGGTATTCCTCCGGTGTAAACTGTGCATCATATACAAGAACACGCGATTCCTTTACAAAATCAATCAGTTTATTATCAGGAACTGAAAAGTGTTCATAATCAGTTACAATTGAAAAAGACGAACTTTTTGATTCAATACGGTATGCCAGTGTTCCTGCTGGATGATTTACTTTTAAAGTAAATATTTTAAAAGGACCTATATGAATTTCTTCATTTTCTTTTATCTCAAAAAAATTGAGTTTCGCCATCATACCGCTTAATTCAACAGGAAAATTAATAAATTGCTGTTGTTTTTTTAAAACATCCTGAACAGACATATTATACTTTGTTTCACCATAAAGATTTATTTCATTTCCTTTTATGAATGCCGGGGTAAAAAAAGGGAAACCGAGTATATGGTCCCAGTGATAATGTGTAAATAAAATATTCACCTTATTTCCTGATATTCCATTTTCTTTAATTAAATCTTTGCCAAATAATCTAATACCTGAACCGGCATCAATAACGACATAAGTATTTGCTTCTTTAATTACAAAACAGGTTGTATTGCCACCGTATTTAACATAATTTTTTCCCGAAACCGGTATTGAACCTCTAACACCATAGTATTTAATAAGCATGTTTCACCTTATAAAATTTTACTAAAAATTATATATTTTTAACTAACATTTATCAAGTTAAATTTTTCTTTATACTTTAATTTAATTATATTATATAGTTTGACCTTTTGTATGTGATTTAAATCACACTTTTTTTCCACTATAGAAAATGCAGCTTCTTTACTTAATTCAAGTATATTTCTATCCCTTATTATATTTGCCAGTTTAAACTCAGGCATTCCATGCTGTTTTATTCCCATAAATTCACCAGGTCCTCTTATGCTTAAGTCCTCTTCTGCAATTTCAAAGCCATTTTGAGTTCTTACCATAATTTCAAGCCGTTTATAACTATCTTCTGTTTTTGGGTCCCCAATTAATATACAATAACTCTGTTTTTCGCCTCTTCCAACCCTGCCTCTTAATTGATGTAACTGGGACAAGCCAAATCTTTCTGCATGCTCAATAACTATTACTGAAGCATTTGGTATATCAATTCCAACTTCAATGACTGTTGTCGCAACAAGTATATGAATTTTCTTTTGTTTAAAATCAAGCATAACTTTATCCCTTTGTTCCTTTGGCATCTGTCCATGAACAATTGCAACATTATAATCTTTAAATCTTTGTGCCCATTGTTTTTCCATATTTATGGCTGATTTTAAATCAATTTTTTCGGATTCTTCAACTAATGGATAAATTGCATACACCTGACTTCCTTCTTTTAATCTTTCTTCAATAAAAGAATAAATTTTAAATATATCCTTATTTTCAAATAAAATTGTCTTTATTGGTTTTCTTCCAGGTGGCATCTCATCAATCACAGAAACATCAGTATCACCATACACAGTTAAAGAAAGCGTCCTTGGTATCGGGGTTGCAGTCATTATTAAACAATGCGGGTTTTCACCTTTACTTATCAGATCTGCTCTTTGCATAACGCCAAATCTGTGTTGTTCATCAATTACAACAAGTCCTAAATTATTGAATTGAACATCTTCCTGTATTAATGAGTGGGTCCCTATAATTATATCTATTAAGCCAGATTTTAAATCGGTTAATATCTTTTCCCTTTGCTTTTTCTTTGTGCCCCCGAGTAATAATTCAACTCTAATTCCTGTTTCCTTTAAATAATTGCTTATATTATTAAAATGCTGGGTTGCTAAAATTTCAGTTGGTGCCATTATTGCTGTTTGCATTCCGCTATCCTTTGCATAAATTGCTGTTGCAACAGCAACAATTGTTTTTCCTGAGCCAACATCGCCCTGCAATAATCTGTTCATTGGTTTTCCGGAAATTAAATCATTTTTTATTTCATTTATCACTCGTATCTGCGCATTTGTTAATTTAAAAGGTAAAATGCTGAAAAACTTTTTTATATACTCACCGTCCGTATTAAAAATTTTACCCTTTTTTTCCTTTATGCGTTTTTTATTTATGGCATAGGCGAACTGTAAAAAAAAGAATTCATCAAATTTTAATCTAAACTTTGATTTTTCTAAAATTTCCAAATTTTCAGGAAAATGAATATTGTAAATTGCTTTATTCAGGTCAATTAAATTGTATTTTTCCATAATCTGTGGTGGCATATATTCTTCTATACTTTTTAAATAATTATCAAGGGCGTATTTAATTATTTTTCTTATTTGCTTTTGTGTGATTTTTTCTGTCAGGGAATAAATAGGCACAATTCTATTTACATTTATCAAATCATCTTCTTCATTAACTTCTTTTCCCTGGGTTTTTATTATTTCATATTCCGGGGTATTCATTTGAAAACTTCCTCTGTATAATTCAACTTTACCATGAAAAATCACTTCATCCCCGTATTTAAAAATTTTTTCCATATATGGTTGATTATACCACACCCCATAAATATACCCACGTTCATCACGAATTAAAACGCTTGTTATACTAAAATTATATCTTATTCTTTTTGTTTCTTTTGCAATTACCGTGCCTTTCACCGTCTCCTTTTGTCCTATCAAAACCTTATTTATTGGTTTTAAATTTGTTCTATCAACCCAATCACGCGGAAAATAATAAAGCAAATCATACACGGTTTTTATCCCGAGTTTTTCAAAAATTTTGGCTCTGGTTGGACCAACTCCTTTAACATACTGAATTTCTTTGTTTAAAATTATTTCATTCATTTTATTGTCCGAATTGTAAATTATAACTTGGTGTTGCTGTTGATGGCTTATTAAATTTATACTGCGGTAATGCTGAAATAAAAATTGAAAAGAAAATTTCTTCCACATTATCCTGGCGTTTTGTCCACGTTATATATGCCTCCCAGCAATGTAAAAACCAGTTAATGGAATAACTATGCTCTTTTAAGTCCTTTTCAATCAAATCATACCACCTGCTCATTGAAACACGAAACTCTTTTGTAAATGCATAGGAAATTGATGTGTTAAAGTAAATTACATCTTTTACTGTATAGTCCACAAAATGACCTGAAGTATCAATAAGATTGTTCACAAATGTCGTCCCTGCCGCAACACTCCATTGCCCATTTATTCCATCACTCATACTGTAATTCATATTTAAACTCTTTATCATATTTGCAAAAATGCTATATGAACTTTGAGCGCTAAAATAATTTCCTGATAAATTTAAACTCGCTGACATATTCAGCAAAGAGAACCTGTCTCTGTCATTAATCACTTCATCTCTGGTTTTTAATAAATCATACGAAGTACTTGCATTAAAAACAAAAGGTCCAAGATTTGCATATAAATTACCATTTATTTGATTTGATGTTATTCCCTCATATTTCATTAATTCCCTTTTATTTAACTGACGGGAAAAGGTATGATTTAAAGTGAGTTTTAGATAACCGGGTGGAATTAAATCAATTTGTAAAAGTTCGTTGTTGCTGTATGATACAAGCCAGTTTCCGCCATGTGGCTGGTCAATTTTACTTATATCTCCATTTGTGCCAAAATTATCAATATGCGTCCAGCTTCCATTAAAATTCACCCCTGTATTAAATGTAAAAATGTAAAATCGAGGGAGATTAAAAGAAATGCCCGGAGATATATTTGCTGTTTTGTAATAATAATCTTCAGCAACATTATATGTTCTTGATAAATTTGCACTATTACGGTAATAAAAAAATGGTATGATTTGTGTTGACATAATATCATAACTTAAAGAAGGTAGAGTTCGGCTATATGTATAGTATTTTGAAGTCGTTGTATTTAATTGTTCATAATCTGCTGCTGAAATTGAAAAATAATGATTTCCAAAACCGGTTGAAAAATTAGCAGAGTATTCCTGCCTCAGCATATCCATATTTGGAGCAAGGTTATCTTTCCGCAAATCCATATCGCTGAATATTGAAATTCGTTCATTGGCTCTTGTTCTTTCATTTATGGTTTGAGAATGATTTGTATCAATCTGCCACCTGTCAATATGAGAGCTTTTATCCTGATTATAAAAACCAGAAAAAGTCCCTGTTAAAATTCTTCCATTTTTATCAGGATATCTTAAAATGCCATAATTAAAATCAAAAGTATATTTATTTCCACGCAATTCGTAATATTCCCATCCAATTGACGCATCATTATAATAATCAAAAAAATGGTTATATCTGGTTAAAACATAAAATCCAGTTGCTTGATTATGCCCCACTTTAAATTCAAATGGTAATTTATTTGACTTTAATGACTGGGTGTAATATGGAAAATAAAATATCGGTATTCTACCAAGGTAAAATACGGTATGCCATGTTTCAATTTTGTCATCAATATAAACATATATAAAAGAAGATTCCATTCTGTAATGTGGTTTTTCTGAATCACATGTAGTAAATACAGGGGTTTCAAGTTCTAATTTTTCCCCTTCTTTTTTTAATTTTTCACCAGAGCATATCCATGGCGGACTTATGATTTTTGCTTTTTTTGTATAAGCATTTTTATTTTTAAAGTTATAATAAATTTTATCAGAATAAATACTGGTTCCTTTATAAAAAAATAATATATTTCCTTCTGCTGAAATATCGCCTGTTTCTGTGTTAATATATGCCTTATCAGCAAATAAACTGGTATCTTCCTGTTTTATTATAACATTTCCTTCGCCAAAAATTTCAGATGAAGAATTATCATAAATTAAATTATCACCTGTAATAAAAACAGGTAAAGATGTATTTACATTTGCATCAGCAGGCGATGAAACATTTTTATAATCAAAATTTAATGTTGTTTGAGAAAATAGTATTTCAGGAATTAATATAAGAATTAAAAAAAAAATCCTTTTTTCATTAAATTTCCTTTAAATAATAGCAACTTCTGTTTTTATATCAAAAAAATGTGCCTTGCTCATATCAAATACAACCTCTATCTCCTGATTCACTGTTGCCTCTGATATCGGCTCAAACCTTGCTATGAATGGACTCT